>OASW01000320.1_pt1 | contig 16899 bp, 12 predicted proteins | sample 1475831 | NCBI WGS metagenome assembly OASW01 (sample SAMEA2579927, study PRJEB22360) | human gut metagenome
TCTAGTATAATCCACAATAATTATCCGCCCCTTTCACTTGTCTAAATTTCCATCTGCCGCGTCAGCTTCAATCGACGATGCTACCGGCATCGCCTCATTCAGTTTCCTTGCACATGAAAATTTATCCTGCGTGTAATGAATCGGTAATTATCGTGGATTATACTAGTACAGCTCTGCAATCCGGGTGATCCCTACATAAATGTGGGAAATTTTATACCAGGTAGCAAAGTCAGTAACTCCTGTCTGAGGCAGTCCGAATATGTTCTGGAATTCCCGTACAGCGGCGGCAGTCTGTGGGCCATAAATACCGTCTGGCCGGATCCGGGGAATGGCCGTATATACCTGGGCAATGGCATCTAACTGCTCCTGAAGCTGGCGCACCTTGTCACCGGAACTGCCCACTGTCAGGTCATATCCCGGCCAGGAAGCAGGGATACCGGCAATCTGCTCTGCTGTATTAATGTACATGCTGTCACCGTAATAGTAGCGTAAGATCTCGATGGGGCTGTAGCCTTGCTGACCTAAGGAGCAGGATCCCCATTGTGTCATCCACCGAGGACACAGAACCTTTCGTCCATCGCAATATTGGGTCAAGATAGGCTGCCGCACGCCGGGGCGGGAGAGAAAACTGTCAAAGATCTCATCTACAACCTGGGAAATGCTTTCAAAAATATTTCTGCCGTAGATCCATTTATGGTCAAAAGCAGTGGAAGAGGTGATCGTGAAATCATAGCCCTGATTCCGGTACCATTCTGTGTATACACGGTTTAAGGTAAAGGACATGATAGCCAGTACATTGGCGGTAATGGTGTTCTGGGGCCAGGTAGAGTAGATTTCACTGGAGGCCACATTTTTAATATAATCCCGGTAGGGTACATAATAATCTTTGGCTGTGGAGTCTGTAGGTGTTCCGTCATGGACAACAACTGTTTGTGGAACAACCACCCGGCTTAATACGATCTCACCGCTTTCACCTACCGGTTTTACTTCTGCTTCGGCAATTTTTGGCGGATAATTTCCAAATAAAGTGTGATCCGGGATAACTATGGGGTCTTCAGGCGGTGTACTGTCTTCATCTCCTGTAAGTTTTGCAGGCTGGATCGCCTGCGCCCCGGCTAGGACTTCAGTGCCGGAGATATTTAAAGGTTGAAAACCTTCTGCTTCCACCAGCACATTGTATTCAGAATAGGGTTGATAGATACTGGGCTCTAAGCTGTATTCCTCAGGAGGTGCCGGAAGAGATATATTTTCTGTCTGTCCGGAAGAATCAGTAGTCAGCTGTTCTAACACACGTTCCGGTTCTCCTTTGGAACTGATGGAAACTTTAGCGTTTTGGATGGGAAAATTATTTCGGATGTTGATCACCTGGATCTTTAAGCTGCCTCTGGATAAAAAATCCTGTCCGTTTGCCATAAAAAATGCCTTCTTTTTTATACCGTCGTTTCCAGTATATGAGAAGGTATTTTTCTTATGACTGATCTGAAGAAAAATGATAGGGAAGAGATCATAAGATGCTTTTAAATCTGAAATCCACGGGTCTTAAGATAATTTTTTATGGTTTCTACTGCGCCATTGATCCCAACAGCTGCAGTGTTGATCATCAGATCATAATTATCGGGGGATTCCCATTCTTTTCCAGTATAGTAGCGGAAATAATCCCGTCTTTCTCTGTCGATCCTCTTGATATTTTTTTTAGCATCTTTTGCAGCATAATATTCTTTTTCAATGGTACGTTTTTCCCTGAAATCCATGTCTGCATAGATAAATATGCGCACCAGGCCTTCCATGCCTTCCAGAACATAATCAGCGCAGCGGCCCATGATAATGCAGTTTTCTTCAGCGGCCAGCTTCCGGATCACTTCAGACTGGAAGCGGAACAGATTGTCTGCAGATATCAGGTCAGAACCAAAAGAAGGAGCGCCTTTTTCAGGAGTAAGGCTTTTAATGATCTTGTACAGCAGCTTATTTCCAGCTTTTTCATCTGCAAGGTAATAGAAACTCTCTTCAATGCCGCTTTCGTCAGAATTCATGCGGAGAATGTTTTTGTCATAAAAGTCCAGTCCAAGCTCCTGAGCCAGTTTGGTTCCTACTTCACAGCCACCGCTGCCAAATTGTCTTCCGATGGTAATGACAAGTTTGTTTTCGTCTTTCATATGCATGCCTCCTGTTTTGGGTATTTTAGATGCATTCAGTATAGCATAGGAAAAAGACAAAAATATCACTTTTCTGTTAATTTGACGAAAAACTAAGATTCTTAAGAAGACTTAGTTTTTGCAATGGATATTTAATATCCCTTCTTCACATATTACAAAATCCATGTTTTTATCATGGTCTTCTGTAGGAATCTCATCACACATAAGAATCGTTCGGCAAAGGACGGCCAGAGTTCCTTTTACCTGGTTTAAATACCGGTCATAGTACCCACCGCCATATCCAAGACGGTGTCCATCACGACCGCAGGACAAGCAGGGGATAAGAGCCAGATCAATCTCTTTTGGTGAGATTTTTTCACATGTATCGACTGGTTCCAGTATGCCATATTTTCCAGGAGCAAGGTCATCCATGGAATGGATCTCATATACTTCCATGATCCCTTTGCTGATACATTTTGGTACACCTGCCCGTTTTCCTCTTTTCAAAATATCTTCTATGATCGGTTTGGTATTGATCTCATCTTCTGTACCCACAAAGCAGAAAACAGTATATGCTTTTTGATAAATATCCCAGGTGCGGATATTCGTAAAAATAGCATTATCACTGGAAGCACAGCTTTCACGGTCCAAGCTGTTCCGCTGTTCTTTTAAAATTTTGCGAAGTTGTTTTTTCTGTAAATCTAATGGTTTCTTCATTGTTTAGCCTCTTTTCAGAATGAAATAGTTATACAAAATAGTCACCGTATTGTTCACGTAAAAAATGAGTCAGTTCTGCTTCTGATTTTCCAGCTGTTTCTACAACAAAGTTGCTGGTCAGGAAACGGTGAGTCTGAGGAGAAAATCCTTTTTCCAGCAGGTGTTCAATGTCAACATCCTTCACAAAAAAGTTCATACGGATCACTGGAAGTTTCTGGTTGTAAAGAATATTGTAGATACGGGTGGAAAAGCAGAAAATATAATCGTATTCTAGTTTTTCCAACTGGTGGATCTCATTGATATTTAAGGTACTAATCCATTGGAAGGAGATATGTTCCCGTAACTGTTCCAAAAAGAAACTGACACGTTCAAAATTGATGCTGGTCATAACTATAATCCGTTTTCGGTTTCTGGAAACGGTCTGGTTTCTTAAAATATGTTTCTGGAAAATAAGGGTCAACGTGGATAAATGCTCATCTAGGAATGTAAAACTATAAATAGCTTTGAAAATAACGCTGTAACGTCTTATCTGTTCATATAAAACGGGAAAATGTCCTTTCGTATCTTCTACTGTCTTATCTACAAAAGTACAGTGGAAATGGTTCAGGTTGATCTCACGGTAAAAGTAGGCGTATAGTTCTCTTAAAAATTCATCCTGAATAGGGAAAGGAGAAGGAAGTTCGCTTACAATCTGTTCTGTAAAATTTTCCGTTGCCTGCCAGAGTCTGGGATCAAAAGGAAGTTTTAAGGGCTGAGCAAAATTTAACATACTTAAGGCAACGTTATAAAGCCGGTTCTGTCGGATAGAATCTGTAAAATGGATATTTAAAGGAGCTAAAGGCAGTTTGTAAGAGTAAACGGATGCATCTTTTACAGTCCGGGTTTTCATAATACAGATAAAAAGCAGCAGGAATTTTTTTGATGGGTAGTTTAAGGACCAGCCTGTCTCTGCGAGGAAATGGGTTAAAAGATCTACTGATTCCTGAAAACTACAGGAGAGATATTCTGTTGCCAGCTCATAAGTCTGTTTCTCTAAAGGTGTATTTGCAAAACGGGCAAGAACTTTATTTTCTGATGTGAATTCAAACAGAGGATGAAGGATGTCAATGATCAAAAAACGAAGCTGAAGTTCATCCCCCTGAATGGAAAGCCCTTTTTTCTTTTTTGTTACCAATTCCAGGCCATAACGCGTTAAAAATTGCCGTAGCAGTGCAGTGTCCTGTTTTTTGGTGGTAATGGAAAGTTCCCATTGTTCGTAAAGTTTGGATGAGTTTACATAATTTTGAAAAAAGATGACAGTAATCATAACTCGGATCCGTTCATCAGAAGAGCTTACGTAATCTTTTTGGTCCAGATTACGGATGAAAGAAACCAGATTTTCATAGCTGATACAGCTGTAGCAGATACTTTTTTCAATTCTGATCATAGGAGCGTTGGAGTAAAGATTAATCTGATCAATGGTACGACGGATGGAACTTTCATTTTTGTGAAAATGGAGAGCAGTTTTGCTTAAAGGAATTGTTTGGCGCTTCTGGATATAGCGCAGCAGGGTCAGGTCATTATAACTTAAACTCATCTCATACCTCCGAAAAAATATCTTACTGCTATTATAAAATAAAGGCAGGTAAATGCAAGAATATATTGGATTTTTTTTGCCTTGAAGCGTCTGTATAAATCTGCCATAATGAGGATAGTTCAAAAGGCGCCTGAGAATAAAAAGTGACAAGTTATATCATCTGTGTGAAAGAAAAATTACTGATAATGCACAAAAGAGAGTTTTGTGCGTGTATGGAGGGAAAACAGAATGAATAAAACAAAATCAAGTTGGAAGGATAGCATCCAGACTTTTGGACGTTCTTTGTTACTTCCAATCGCTCTTCTTGCACCTATTGGCATGGTCATGGGAATCTGCAGTGCAATGACACAGTCCTATATGATCGCAAAATTTCCATTTTTAGGAAATGAAGTAGTAAAGCTTATCTTTTCTAGTTTGCAGACAATCACCAATATTGTATTTAACAATATTCCTCTTCTGTTTGCTATGGGCGTTGCCCAGGGAATGGCAAAGAAGGAAAAAGGAATTGCTGTATTTGCAGCAACAGTTGGTTATCTGACGTTAAATGTTGTAATGAGCGTATATCTGAAAGCAACCGGTACTTTAGCTGATGCAGATGTTGCAGCCAGAGTAGGACAGGGGACAGTTCTTGGAATCCAGACTTTAAAGATTGAAGCTATGGGTGGTCTGATCGCTGGACTGGTAGCTGCTAAGGTTGCAGATAAGTTTTACCGTGTGGAACTTCCACTGGCATTTGCATTTTTCGGTGGAAAAAAATCAATACCAATCATTACCTTTGCCTGCATGATCCCAATCGGCCTTATTGTGCCGATTATCTGGAATGCACTGACCAGCTTCCTGATCAGTATTTCTTTCATCTTCACAACACCATACATTGGAAGTGCTATTTATTATGCATTAAACCGTGCACTGATCCCATTTGGTCTGCACCATGTACTTGCTTCCCTGGTACGTTTCACAGAGGCAGGCGGTACTTATATGATCAACGGACAGGAATTTGTAGGTATCTTAAATGCAACCAATGAGATCCTGTTTAACTTAGGACCTGACAGCGAATACTGGAGCCAGCTGATGCCAACCTTAACCAGCTACTTTGGCGGTGCCCAGATGTTAACCACTCTGTTCCGTGTTCCGGCCATCGGACTTGCTATGTATCACACTGCTTATGCTAAGAATAAAAAGATCGCAAAGGGTGTTATCCTTACCTGCTGCCTGACTGCATTTTTAGGAAATATCACAGAGCCTCTGGAATTCTCCTTCCTGTTTATTTCACCGGCACTGTTTGTACTTTACTGTGTAATGTGTGGTATTGGCCTGCTGCCTTACCAGCTGTTCCATATCTGTATCGGTTATATCCGCGGAACTATTTTTGATTTTGGTATTTTCGGACTTCTGTACGAACATACACAGTGGATCTACCTGGTTCTGTTAGGTGCTGTAAACTTTGTTGTATTCTATTTTGTATTCAAATGGTTTATTGTAAAATTCGGACTGGAGACTCCAGGAAGAGAGGAATTTGAAGTAGAAGAATCAGCAAGCCAGCTGTTAAAAGAAAAGAATTGGCCAGCCATCGCAGCTCTTGTAGTAGAAGGACTTGGCGGAAAAGAGAACATTGTAAATGTTGAGAACTGTATTTCACGTCTGAGAGTGGATCTGAAGGATCCGAAGAAGGTAGATCAGGTCAAGATCAAAGACTCCGGCTGTGCAGGTATTTTCTTCCCGTCAGAAAAGCATATCCATGTAGTATTTGGACCTCATGTAGAGTTTGTACGCCATGCTGTAGATGACCTGCTGAAAAAATAAGAGGTGAAAAATGAGAGCTTTATATGATTCAAAAAGCAAGCTGGATGACAGAGGCATCAAATATCTTTTAAGCGAAGAGAACAAATATAAAACCTGGCTGAAAGTGGAAGGGGCGCTTGCCCTTTCCCAGGCCAAAGAAGGTTTTATCCCGAAAGAAGCAGCAGAAGAGATCGCGTCTGTTCCTTTTGAGACCCTTGATCTGGAAGAAATGGAAAAGATAAAGGCAAAGGTGGGACATGGTTTTGTTCCATTTGTGAAAGTGCTGGTAAAAGCCTGCAAGGGAGAGGGAAAGAAATACGTTCATTATGGCGTGACTACCCAGAATATCCAGCAGACCTCCCAGCTTTACATTACCAGACAGGTAACAGAGATCTATAAAAGTTTTCTGGCTGATATTTTAAAGAACCTGGCAGCCCTGGCAAGGGATAATGCAGATGCAGTTATGCCCGGAAGGACCCATGGAAAACATGCCATTCCTATTACCTATGGATATAAGGTGTCTGTATGGATCAGTGAACTGCTTACAGGCCTTGAAAGGCTGGAAGAAGCAGAAAAAAGGATCTTTACGGTTATGATGGGCGGTGCTGTAGGCGGCTTTAACGCTACCGGCCTTACAGGACGTAAAGTCCAGGATGATGTGGCAGAACTGCTTTCCATGAGTTCCATGGAAGTTCCAAGCCGCAATATGACCCAGATGAAGGTGGAATACCTGATGAACCTGTGCCTTTTATGCAATACCTTCCATAAAATGGCAGAGGAAGTGTATTACACTGGCATTGAGGAATTCGGGGAAGTCCATGAAGGATTTACACCTGGAACCATTGGAAGTTCTACCATGCCTCAGAAGATCAACCCGAAGTTAGCCAAGGGCATTATTGCCAATTCCCAGAAGCTTTATTCCCTTCCTGCAACCGGACTTTATTCCGGAGTCCGCATGTTTGAGGGAGACAGCAGTTCTTATATGCTTTTTGACGGACTGATGGAAGAGGGAATGGAACTGGCTACAGAAGTGATCATCCGCGCAGAGGAACTGACCCGTACTTTATATGTTAATAAGGAAAGACTTCTGAAAAATGCCAATATCAACGAGGGACTGGACAACAGCGAATACGTGATGATGAATGTAGCTGCAAAGTTAGGAAAAGACGCAGCCCATCAGCTTCTTTATGATAAGGCAATGAAAACAGAGCTGGAAGGAAAAAATTACCTTCAGGTGTTGTTAGATGATGAAGTTTTATCTTCTATGTTTACAAAGGAAGAGCTGGAAAAAATGATTGCTCCTTCCAGTTATACAGGAATTTGCAGCGTTCTTGCCAGGGAATTAGCGGATAAAGCAGAAGATAAGGCAAAAATGATGACAGAAAATAAAGGAAAAAGATAAAAGAAAAACTTGGAATGCCGGATCTGACCGGTTGGATAAAAGGAGAAAAAATGGGATTATTTGGAAAAAAGAAAGCAGATTTTGTGTCCCCGGCAGGAGGCAGACTGATGAATATTACAGAGGTGGAAGATCCTGTCTTTTCTTCTAAAATGCTGGGTGATGGATTTGCTGTGGATCTGACAGACAGAGAAATCGTGGCGCCTTTTGATGCAGAAGTAACAGCTGCTTTTCCTACAGGACATGCTTTTGGCTTAAAGAGAAAAGATGGATTAGAGTGTTTGATCCATGTAGGAATGGACACAGTCCAGTTAAATGGCAAAGGCTTTGATGTTAAGGCGAAACAGGGACAGGTGGTAAAAAAGGGAGATATCCTGGTAATTGTTGATTTGGATGAAGTACGTGCTGCCGGAAAATCATTGGTGACACCAGTTATCTTTACAGACGGAACACCTGTAAAAATGTTAAAGAAAGATACACAGGTTTCAAGGGGAGAAGAAGATATATTAAAGTTCTGATCAAAAAGAACCTATAAGCAGGAGGAAAAGTATGCGTAAACCACATATTATTACCATCGCGGGAGCAGGAAGCACCCGCGTCCCTGCATTGGTGGGAACACTGGTGCAGTATAAAGAACGTTTTCCTGTATCCAAAATGATCTTTTACGATATTGACGGGGAACGTATGGGAAAGATGGAGGCCTATGACCGCCTGGTATTAAAATGTTTTTATCCAGAATGTGATGTTGTATTTACAACGGATGAGGATGAAGCCTATAGTCATACGGATTTTATTTTCTGTCAGATGCGCGTGGGAAAAACAGAAATGCGCTCTCTGGATGAGAAAATTCCTCTTAAGTATGGCCTGATAGGACAGGAAACTTGTGGTCCGGGTGGATTTGCCTATGGAATGCGCTCTTTGGGAGCAATGAAACAGATGGTGGAAAAAGTCCGTTCCTATTCTAAGGATACCTGGATCTTAAACTATACCAATCCGGCAGCTATTGTGGCTTTGGGACTGGATCAGATGTTTCCGGATGATAAGCGGATTTTAAATCTCTGCGATCAACCGTTTTCCATGATGAAAAGCTTTGCAAAAATCCTGGGAGTGCCTCAGGAAATTTTAAGAGCTAAATATTTTGGTTTAAATCATTTTGGTTGGTTTACAGATCTGTATGGAACAGATGGAAAGAATTATTTTGATCAGTTAAGAACGTATCTGCGTGATAATGAATTTAAGCCTTATAATGCAGAGCAGAGATCCAGGTCATGGTTGGAAACCTATGTTCGTGTGAATAAATACATGAAATATCTGGATGAGTATATTCCAACTACATATCTTCAGTATTATATGTTTCCGGATGAGATCGTGAAAGAGAGTGATCCTGATTATACGCGTGCAGATGAGGCAAAAGACTCTAGGGAAAAGGATGTATTTGAAACCTGTGCAAAGGCAGCGGGAAGAGATACTATGGATCCGTCAGAAATGCTTACAAACAGTGTGTTCGGAAATCTGATGGTAGAAGTGGCAGAGTCTATTGCCTATGACCTGAACAATGAATTTGTGGTTCTGGTGCGCAACGAAGGTATCATCCCCAACTTTGAAAGCCAGGCAATTATAGAAGTAGCGGGAATTATTGGAAAAGATGGTGCAAAGGGCTATCCTTATGGTAATATTGATCCTTATTATAAGGGGCTGATGGAAGAACAGTTTGCTTATGAACAGCTGACGGTAGAGGCATTTAGGGAAAAAAATTATATCAAGGCTTTAAAGGCGCTGATCTTAAACCGCTCGGTGATTGATCCTTCAAAAGCAGGAGCAGTTTTGGATGATTTAATGGAAGCCAACAAGGATTACTGGTATCTTACCTGATACAGAATGGAGTGATATGGTTCTTTATTCAAACTATATTGTGTTGGAACATGGGATTTTTAGTGGGTATCTGGAATTGGAAAATGGAAAGATAAAAGGGCTTTATGATCAGTGGAAAGGAGAATATAAAGATTATTCCGACAAGATCATTTTTCCCGGATTTATAGATATCCATGTTCACGGCTGGGCTACCGGTTCTTTTTGGTTTGAGAAAACACCCCAGTCTCTTCGGGAAATGTGCCGTACCTTGCCTTTTGCGGGGGTTACTTCTTATCTGGGAACTACAGGGGCAGATCCCATAGAGGAAATCAAGAACTGTATCCGGGCTGCAGATGAGGTCAGCGAAGAAAATCCCCAGGGCGCCCAACTTTTAGGGGTTCATCTGGAAGGGCCATTTATTAATCCTATATATAAGGGAATGCAGAAAGAAGAATGTTGTCTGCTTCCTGATGTGACTGTGATGGAAGACCTTTATAATACCTTTAAAAATAAAAAATTGTGCCGCCATATGACCATAGCGCCGGAACGGCCGGGAGCAGCAGATGTTCTTGATTTTTGCAGAGAGCATCAGATTCAGACAGCTATAGGACACAGTGCAGCCAACTTTAAAGAGATAGAGAAAATGCGGGGCTATGGTCTCGGGGGATTTACCCATACATTTAGTGGAATGAAAGGATTTCACCACAGGGAACTTGGAACTGCAGGAGCGGCTTTGTATTTTGATGATATGGTCTGTGAGTTTGCAAAGCAGACAGGAATGACGGTGTCCCATGAAGCTTTTGAGCTGGCTTACAGGATCAAGGGAAGCAGCCGGATCGTGCTGACAACAGACTGCTGTGGTCTTGCCCAGACCCAAAGCTGTTTTGATCATTACGTAAGAAAGATCCGGTTTGTAAAAGACGAGGATCAGGTGTGCTTAGAGCACTATGACGGAAAGAAAGAATGGATCGACCCAAGGGATTATCAGGCAGTAAAACAGGTGGAAATGAGTTATGCCCAGTCGGTGAAAAATATGGCAGCCCACACAAAAGTAGAGTTACACGATATTATGTTGATGACCAGTTTTAATCCGGCGCATTATATTCGTGTAGATGACTGCAAAGGCAGTCTCCGGCCTGGAATGGACGCAGATTTGACAATTATGAATCAAAATTTGGATTTGGTCTGCGTTTACTGCAGAGGAAAGGAAATACGGGAATGAAATGTGCAGTCAGTGATTTTGACAGAACCTTATATGTGGAACGGATGATCAGTGATGAAGATAAAAATGCAGTTATAAATTGGCAAAAGTCCGGAAATCTGTTTGTAATCGCTACAGGAAGAAATTTAGGGACCATAAAGCCTATTTTTGATTTTTATGGTTTTTTACCAGATTTTTGGATTTTAAATAATGGAGCCATAATTGCAGATCGAGATGGAAAAACTTTGTTCATAAAGCTGATTCCCAGAGAAACGGCATTAGCAGTATTGCGCTACCTTCAGACTGTAAATAATGATGGAAGCGGTGTTTCTCTTATCGACCGGAAGATATGCCTTCTTTCTGAAAAAGGGATTAGTACCCAGAAAGCCTGTGATGGTGGAACAATCCCAGCAGATCAGTTAGAAAGCTTGGATAATATTGTACAGATTCACAGAAGAAATATGAATTTGAAACATATAAAAGCTCTTTGCCATGATGTGGAAGAGCATTTTCCGGAAGTTTCTGCCTATGCTAATCTGTGGAATGGTGATATTGTAGCTAAAGGAGTAGATAAGGCAGTTGCCGTAAAATGGCTGGAAGAACATTTTCCGCAGATCAAACAGATCCGTTGCATTGGCGATAGTGTCAATGACCTGGGAATGATACGTGACTATCAGGGGGCGGTGCCAGATGCAGCAGATCCGGAAATCAAAAAAGAGGCAACTCAAATTGTAAAGAGTGTAGCAGAGTTTCTTGAGAATTTTTAAGTAAAGATAAAATTAAAGTTAAATCAAAAAGCCGTTTACCTGGGCTGGAGTAAAGCCTGGGAGGCGGCTTTTATTTGTGAACATATTTGTTTAGAAACAATGCGTTATTTTGTAATAAGTTTTTAGTAATGATCATCAGGTTCTTTCTGATAGCAGTATGCTGTAGGCTTGCAGCCTTAAAATTGCCTAGCAATTTTTATGCCAAAAAAGATTAGCATAAGCCAAAAAAATTTAGCCTTCAAAGGCATTGAAAAAATAAATGATATATATTATAATTTTGACAATTTGGGCAGAAATCCATAGCGGCGCACACATCTGGAAATGAAAACGGATGTCAAGCTTGCTTGTAAGTCCGTTTTTGTTTCCGGATGTGTACATCGGATGGATCATCCGATGCTTCTTGAAAGACGAAGACTTTCAAGAAGATGGCGCCGCGTAAAATGCTTTCCACGCTGTATCACATCCGTGGAAAAACGGCTTTCTCCCAACACACAACAACATAAGAAAGGACAGGTATCCCCCCTATGAAAGCATATCTTATATTGGAAGACGGCACTGTGTTCACTGGCACCAGTATTGGTTCTCAGCGTGAAGTGATCAGCGAGATCGTTTTTAACACATCTATGACCGGTTATCTGGAAGTATTGACTGATCCGTCATACGCAGGACAGGCCGTTGTTATGACCTATCCTCTGATTGGTAATTATGGAATCTGTCGTCAGGATATGGAGTCTTTAAAGCCCTGGCCGGATGGTTATATTGTAAGAGAATTATCAAGAATCCCAAGCAACTTCCGTTGCGAAGACACAATTCAGAATTTCTTAGCAGAAAATGATATTCCTGGTATCTGTGGTATCGATACAAGAGCCCTCACAAAGTTATTAAGAGAAAAAGGTACAATGAACGGTATGATCACGACGAAAGAGTATTCAGATCTTTCTGATCCTATCAGCCGTATGAAAGCCTATACAGTGGCAGGTGTTGTTATGGCTACCACAACCAAAGAAAAATACGTTCTTCCGGGAAATGGAAAGAAAGTAGCTTTAATGGACTTTGGCGCAAAGAAAAACATTGCCCGTTCCTTAAATGAAAGAGGCTGTGAGGTTACTGTATATCCGGCAGATACACCTGCAGAAGAAATTTTAGCAGCAGCTCCGGATGGCATCATGCTTTCCAATGGCCCTGGTGATCCAAAGGAAAATACTGAGATCATTAAAGAGATCAAAAAAATGTATGATTCCAATGTACCTATTTTTGCTATCTGTCTGGGACATCAGCTGATGGCGCTGGCAAACGGTATGGATACCTACAAATTAAAATACGGTCACAGAGGTGGAAATCATCCAGTAAAAGATTTGGAGACCGGAAGAGTCTATATTTCTTCCCAGAACCATGGTTACGCAGTAGACATCAATACTGTAAAGCCAGAGATCGCAGTTCCTGCATTTGTTAATGTAAATGACGGTACCAATGAAGGTTTAAAATACACAGGAAAGAACATTTTCACTGTACAGTATCACCCGGAAGCATGCCCTGGACCACAGGACTCCGGATACTTATTTGACCGTTTCCTTAAAATGATGGAGGTAAATGACTGATGCCAAAGAATCCTGAAATTAAAAAAGTACTGGTTTTAGGCTCCGGCCCGATCGTTATCGGACAGGCAGCAGAATTTGACTACGCAGGTACACAGGCCTGCCGTTCCTTAAAAGAAGAAGGGATTGAAGTTGTCCTTTTAAATTCTAACCCGGCTACCATCATGACCGACAAGGACATTGCAGACCGTGTATACATTGAGCCATTGACCGTAGAAGTAGTAGAGCAGCTGATCTTAAAAGAAAAGCCGGACAGCATCTTACCTACCCTTGGAGGACAGGCTGGCTTAAACCTTGCAATGGAACTGGAAGATGCAGGTTTCTTAGAGAAGCACAATGTGCGTCTCATTGGTACTACAGCTCTTACTATTAAAAAAGCAGAAGACCGTGAAATGTTTAAAGAGACCATGGAAAAGATCGGCGAGCCGGTTGCCCCTTCTGACATTGTAGAAGATGTAAAACATGGTCTGGAAGTAGCAGCGCAGATCGGTTACCCGGTGGTTCTTCGTCCTGCTTATACATTGGGAGGTTCCGGAGGCGGTATTGCACAGAACCCGGAGCAGTGTGCTGAGATCCTGGAAAATGGTCTCCGCCTTTCCCGTGTGGGACAGGTTTTAGTAGAACGTTGTATTGCAGGCTGGAAAGAGATCGAATACGAAGTAATGCGTGACGGTGCAGGAAATGTGATCACCGTCTGCAACATGGAAAACCTGGACCCGGTTGGTGTTCATACAGGTGACAGTATTGTTGTAGCACCTTCCCAGACCTTAGGCGATAAAGAATACCAGATGTTACGTACCTCTGCTTTAAACATCATCAGTGAACTGGGCATCACCGGCGGCTGTAATGTACAGTATGCATTAAATCCAAATAGCTTTGAATACTGTGTTATTGAGGTAAACCCACGAGTTAGCCGTTCTTCTGCACTGGCATCCAAGGCAACTGGTTATCCTATTGCTAAAGTGGCTGCAAAGATCGCTTTAGGCTATACTCTGGATGAGATCAAAAATGCAGTAACAAAGAAAACTTATGCAAGTTTTGAGCCAATGCTTGACTACTGCGTAGTAAAGATGCCAAGACTTCCATTTGATAAGTTTATAAGCGCTAAAAGAGCGTTAGGAACCCAGATGAAGGCAACTGGTGAGGTAATGAGTATCTGCACCAACTTTGAAGGTGCCCTGATGAAGGCGATCCGTTCCCTGGAACAGCATGTAGACTCCCTGATGTCATATGACTTTACCGGACTTTCCTATACCGGACTGGTAAAAGAACTGGAGATCGTAGACGATATGCGTATCTGGAGGATCGCAGAGGCTCTGCGCCGCGGTTTCCCATATGGGCTGATCCATGAGATCACCCGCATTGACATCTGGTTTATTGATAAGCTGGCTATCCTGGTAGAAATGGAAAAAGAGTTAAAGGCAGTAGGTGAAGGAAAGAAAGAGCTTACTACAGAACTTCTTGCAGAAGCAAAACGCATTGAGTTCCCTGATAATGTGATTTCCCGTCTTACCGGTATTTCCCAGGAAGAGATCAAGAAGCAGCGTTATGACAATGGCATTCGCGCTGCATACAAGATGGTAGATACCTGTGCAGCTGAATTTGCTGCAGAGACACCATATTATTACTCCTGTTTTGGAAGCTTTAACGAGGCTGAAAAGACAGAAGGGAGAAAGAAAGTCCTGGTTCTTGGCTCCGGCCCGATCCGTATTGGACAGGGAATTGAGTTTGACTTCTGTTCCGTACACAGCACCTGGGCCTTCAGCAAAGAAGGATATGAGACCATTATCATCAACAATAACCCGGAAACTGTAAGTACAGACTTTGATATTGCAGATAAGCTGTATTTTGAGCCATTAACACCAGAAGATGTAGAGAGTATTGTAGATATTGAAAAACCAGACGGTGCAGTAGTACAGTTTGGCGGACAGACTGCTATTAAGCTGACCGAGGCACTGATGAAAATGGGTGTGCCCATCCTTGGTACAGCAGCAGAAGATGTAGATGCAGCAGAGGATAGGGAACGCTTTGACGAGATCCTGGAGCAGTGCCATATCCCGAGACCGGCAGGACATACTGTATTTACCGCAGAAGAGGCAAAGAAAGCAGCGAATGCTTTAGGATATCCTGTTTTAGTACGTCCTTCCTATGTACTGGGGGGACAGGGAATGCAGATCGCTATCTGCGATGAAGATATTGACGAATTTATCGGTATCATCAACCAGATCGCCCAGGAGCATCCGATCCTGGTAGATAAGTACGTTATGGGCAAGGAAATCGAGGTAGATGCTATCTGTGACGGAACCGATATCCTGATCCCTGGTATTATGCAGCATATTGAACGTACCGGTATCCACTCCGGAGACAGTATTTCCGTATATCCGGCACAGGATATTACACAGCATAATGTTGACACCATTGTGGAATACACAGAAAAACTGGCTAAGGCTCTCCATGTAAAGGGAATGATCAATATCCAGTTTATCGTAGACGGGGATGATGTATATATCATCGAGGTAAATCCACGTTCTTCACGTACAGTACCATATATCAGCAAGGTAACAGGTATCCCGATCGTTCCGTTAGCGACCCAGATCATCTGCGGCCATACGATCAGGGAACTGGGCTATAATCCAGGACTGCAGCCTGCAGCTGGTTATATTGCTGTTAAGATGCCGGTATTTTCCTTTGAAAAGATCCGCGGCGCAGACATCAGCCTTGGACCGGAAATGAAGTCTACAGGTGAGTGCCTTGGTATTGCAAAGACCTTTAATGAGGCTCTTTACAAGGCGTTTGAAGGTGCCGGGATCCGCCTGCCCAAGTACAAGAAGATGATCATGACTATTAGAGAGAATGAGCAGGAAGAGGCAGTGGACATTGCCCGCAGATTTGCAAATGTAGGTTATCAGATATTCGCTACCAGGGGAACTGCAAGAACCTTAAATGAACATGGGGTAAAGGCGTTAGAGATCCGTAAACTGGAGCAGGAGTCTCCAAACATCCTTGACTTGGTATTAGGCCATCAGATCGATCTGATCATTGATATACCAGCACAGGGCGCTGAAAGAAGCCATGACGGTTTTGTGATCCGCCGTAATGCCATTGAAACAGGTGTAAATGTACTTACAGCCCTTGACACTGCAAGAGCCCTTGTGACAAGCCTTGAGAACCGTGCAAAAGAGCTGACACTGGTGGATATTGCAACTGTAAAGAATGCATAAAATGATGCAGGTGTCAAAAGGTTTTATTAAAAAATATTTGTGATCCCCTTGTTTTTCTTTGAAAAATGGCTGCGTATTCATGTTTTGCGTGTGGGAGAAGGTCTGCACCTAAGGCAGATCCCCACATGCAGATGTGTATCAGACCTTAAGAAGAAAGAAGCTGCAGTCAGTGGATCCTATAAGAAAAAAAGCACATGAAATCAGGTTTGAATGTCTGTTTTCATGTGCCTTTGTAATTTTAGGATGCAGTACAGTTATTTACGAAACGATGTACTTTTTCTACGCTACAGGCTTCTGAGTGTGTATTTCTTTCTACAGTACTTTCTCTTTTTACAATGCCTCTTTTATACATGGTATTAGCATGAGTATTTCTTTCTGGGCATTTTTCTCTGGTGTTGTCTGAAATCTGAAATAATGTACAAAAAAGACTGGAATATAATTAGGCAAAACTAACAAAATTAAGAAAACCACCTGCTTGCTCTGACATTTTTTTCAAAATTGTGCTAAACTAAAATAGGAAACTATGAACGTGGAGCATGAAAAAGAATTTCAAACACAAAAATGTCCTATCGGAGTCTTTCATGCACCTGCTTTCGTGGCCGATTTTCCGCCAATTGCACTCAAATTTCATCACCGTACGCACCGTGTATGCCTCAGA
>OASW01000330.1_pt1 | contig 16405 bp, 14 predicted proteins | sample 1475831 | NCBI WGS metagenome assembly OASW01 (sample SAMEA2579927, study PRJEB22360) | human gut metagenome
ACCAGCCTGCAGATGCCTAACTGCTAAAAAAGGAAGAAAGCCCCTGAGTGGTTGAGACTCAGGGGCTTTCGTTTTGTATCACCATGGATACTGATATCTTTTTTGCCTAACGGCATTATAGCATATGCAAATATTCTTTTCAAGATACCGGGAAAAACAATTTTTTCATAAAATTCATATGTTAAAGCAAAAGGACAAGGAGGTTATATTATGAGAGACATTACTTTATGCCATCCGCGTTTACAGAAGATAGCTGCTGCCTGGATCAAAGCCTGCGCAGTAGAAGGTATTACCGTAGCCATCAGCGAGACCCTTCGTACTGCAGCAGAACAGGATGCCCTGTATGCTCAGGGGCGCACTAAACCGGGCAATATCGTAACCAATGCAAAAGGCAGTTCCTACAAGTCACAGCACCAGTGGGGAATTGCTTTTGATTTCTATTTAAAGATGGACGTAGACGGAGATGGTAAGATCTCCGATGATGCCTACAATGACAGTAAAGGCCATTTCAAACGCGCTGCAGAGATTGGCAAAAAACTTGGGCTTGCCTGGGGAGGTGACTGGTCCAGCATTGTAGACAAACCACATCTGTATCTGCCTGACTGGGGAAGTACACCAACGCCACTCATCCAACAGTTTAAAACTCCCGAACAGTTCATGAAGACTTGGATACCTGAGCAGGTAAAGACAGGCTGGCAGCAGGAAGATGGAGGTTGGCGCTTCTATGTTAAAGGACGGATCCGGGAAGTATGTTTCCAATGACTGGTACAAAGACGGAAATCTATGGTACTGGTTTGACGGTGCTGGAATGATGGTTCATGACGTCTGGTATCAGTACAGAGGTTCCTGGTACTACCTCGGCTCCGATGGTGCCATGCTCAAAGGCCTTCAGACGATCAACAGCAAGTGGTACTACCTGGATCAGACCGGTCGCATGGCAACTGAACCAGTAGTCCTCACCCCTGATCAGGACGGCGTTCTCCATTATCCGGGTCTTGCAAAATAATATAAATCCGTTTAAAAACTTAAGGTTTATTTTGTCCTATTGGTCACAATAAAGTCACAAATAAAAGCAAGAAACCTAGGAAATACAATGGTTAGCAGGAAGGGCTACCTTAAAATTTATTAATAAACAATTTTAATAAAAGGAAACACTTGCCATTTGACAAAAAAATCACTATAATATAAACGGCAATATTTCTGTATTTTATAGGAAGGCGCTATTTTTATGCGTTTTCCGCTAAATACTGTAAACTTAAGAATGATGGAGGACTGGAAAATGAGTAATTCAGCACAAACTTCAGCAAGCAGCCGTATTGCAGCCCTGCTTGATGAGAACAGTTTTGTTGAAGTCGGAGCCTATATTGCGGCCAGAAATACTGACTTTAACATGACTGAGCAGGAAACACCGGCTGACGGTGTAGTTACCGGTTACGGTACCATCGGCGGATGCCTGGTATATGTATACAGCCAGGATGCTGCTGTACTGGGCGGTTCAATGGGTGAGATGCATGCAAAGAAGATCTGCAACATCTACTCTATGGCTATGAAGATGGGAGCACCTGTTATTGGTCTGGTAGACTGTGCAGGACTGCGTCTTCAGGAAGCAACTGACGCACTGGATGGATTTGGCAAGCTGTATTTAAGCCAGACAATGGCATCTGGAGTTATTCCTCAGATTATGGCAGTTTTTGGTACCTGTGGCGGCGGTATGGCTGTTTCTGCAGGCATGGCAGATTTCACCTTTATGGAAGATACTTCTGCAAAACTGTTTGTTAATTCCCCAAATGCTTTAGAGGGCAATTATAAGGCAAAATGTGATACATCTTCCGCTAAATTCCAGGCAGAGGAAGCTGGTCTGGTTGATTTCACAGGTGATGAATCATCTGTATTATCCCAGATCCGTACATTGGTATCTGTACTGCCTTCTAATAATGAAGAAGATCTGTCTGAAGTTGACTGCACAGACGATTTAAACCGTATGTGTGCTGGTATCGAAGGATACACCGGAGATACTGCAGCAGCTTTACAGATGATCTCTGATAATAACTTTTTTATGGAAGTTAAGAAGAACTACGGCACTTCTATGGTAACCGGATTTATCCGTTTAAATGGAAGCACAGTAGGATGCGTAGCAAACCGCAGCGAAGTATATGAGAACGGTGAGAAGGTACAGACTTTAGAGGCAGCTCTTTGTGGAAAAGGCTGTGAAAAAGCAACCGATTTCATTAACTTCTGTGATGCATTCAGCATTCCTGTTCTGACTCTGGTAAATGTAAATGGCTACCGTGCAACCATGTGCAGTGAAAGAAAGATCGCCAAGTTAGCTGCTAAGCTGACCTACGCATATGCTGATGCAACTGTTCCGAAGGTAACTGTTGTTGTTAAGAATGCACTGGGAAGCGCAGGCCTTACCATGGGCAGCAAGAGCCTGGGTGCAGATATTGTTTATGCATGGCCAAATGCAGTGATCGGAACTATGGATCCGGCAGAAGCTGTTAAGATCATGTACGCAAAAGAGATCGAAGCTGCTGATGATGCAGTTGCAATGATCAAAGAGAAAACCGCTGAATATACCGCTATGCAGTCCGGCGCTGTTGCTGCTGCAAAGAGAGGTTATGTAGATGACATCATCAAGGCAGAAGAGACCCGTCAGAGAGTGATCGCCGCTTTTGAGATGCTGTACACAAAAAGTGAGGACCGTCCTTCCAAGAAGCATGGCACGGTTTAAAGAGAGGTGACATGTATATGAGACGATTTGTAAAGAGAATGGCAGCAGCAGTTCTTCTGTCCGCCTGCCTGGTAAGCCTTTCTGGCTGCTCCTCTAACCAGGATACAGCAGAGACTGATTCCACCATCAGCATGGACGGAACTCCTGTAGATGATTCAATGGCTCAGTCCATTATGCTGTCTGCAGCACAGACTTTAGGCGTACCAAAGGATCAGCTGATCGTTCAGAAAACTCTGGCAGAGTCAACAGGCGATGCGACTACAGCAGCTATTTATGAGGCTCAGCTGGAAGTTCGCGAGGACATGGGCGAATTAAAGAATGTAAATATGGATGAAGGTTCTGTAGTTCTTCTGGCAGACGGTAGCTATACCGTTATGATCCCGGTTGATTTTACAGAGGGAACCAAGAAATATGTGATGAATATCAATATGGCTACCCAGCAGATCCAGGCTGAGTTTACAGATATGTCCGCAGGTGTTGCAGAAGATACTTCTATGGGCACCCTGTTAAAGACCGCTACTGTATATACAATTATTGGTATCGGCACAGTATTCCTTGTTTTGATCTTCATCAGTATCCTGATCTCATGCTTCAAATACATCCATGCATGGGAAGAAGGAAAGAAGAAAGCAGCAGCACCTGCTCCAAAGGCAGCACCTGTACCGGCTGTTAAGCCAGCAGCAGCACCTGCAGTAACAGGTCCTGATCTTTCTGATGATGCAGAATTAGTAGCTGTTATGACTGCTGCCATCGCAGCATATGAAGGCAGCGCTACATCTAACGGTCTGGTAGTACGTTCTATCCGCCGTGTAGGTCTGGGAAGATAATCACTGCACATTGAGGTTAAGAAAACCGGTGTGTTTATACAACAAGTAGGAGGAATCAAACTATGAAGACATATACCATTACAGTAAATGGAAAAGCATATGCAGTAACCGTTGAAGAGGGCGCAGCAGCAGCTGGCGCACCAGTAGCAGCACCAGTAGCAGCAGCTCCAGCAGCTCCGGCAGCAGCACCAGTAGCAGCAGCTCCAGCAGGCGCAGCAGGTTCCGTTCAGGTTACCGCTCCAATGCCAGGTAAGGTAGTAGCAGTTAAGGCTTCTGTAGGACAGGCAGTAAAGAAGGGCGAAGTTGTCCTGGTTCTGGAAGCTATGAAGATGGAGAACGATATCGTTGCTCCGGAAGATGGTACAATTGCCAGCATTAATGTAGCAAACGGCGATGCAGTTGAGTCTGGCGCTGTTTTAGCTACTCTGAACTAGTCAACAAGATGGATCCCCTGATTTAGGGATTCCATTATGGAGGTAACATTATGGATTTTGGCAATTTGGTATCAAACCTGCTTGGCCAGATGGCGTTTTTCCATCTGTCAGCAGGAAACTACATTATGATCGGTGTGGCGCTGGTCTTCTTATACCTGGCTATTGCTAAGGGATTTGAGCCGCTGCTGTTAATTCCGATCGCATTTGGTATGCTGCTTGTAAATATTTATCCGGATATCATGTATTCTCCGGAGCAGACTTCAAACGGCGTAGGCGGTCTGCTGTATTACTTCTTCACTCTGGATGAGTGGAGTATCCTTCCATCCCTGATCTTCATGGGTGTAGGTGCAATGACAGACTTCGGTCCGCTGATCGCAAACCCAATCAGCTTTTTAATGGGTGCTGCAGCTCAGTTAGGTATTTACTCTGCATATTTCTTCGCAATCTTATTAGGATTCTCAGGAAAGGAAGCAGCTTGTATCTCCATCATCGGTGGTGCAGACGGCCCTACTTCCCTGTTCCTTTGCAGTAAGTTAGGACAGACCCAGATCATGGGACCGATCGCTGTTGCAGCTTACTCTTATATGGCTCTGGTTCCGATCATCCAGCCGCCATTTATGAAGCTTCTTACTACTGATAAGGAGCGTAAGATCAAAATGTCCCAGCTTCGTTCTGTATCCAAGCTGGAGAAGATCTTATTCCCGATCATCGTTACTATCGTTGTGTGCCTGATCCTGCCATCTACTGCTCCGTTAGTAGGTATGCTGATGTTAGGTAACCTGTTCCGTGAGTGCGGTGTTGTAAAACAGCTTCAGGAGACTGCTTCTAATGCAATGATGTACATCGTTGTTATCCTGCTTGGTACTTCTGTAGGTGCAACCACCAGTGCAGAGGCATTCTTAAATGCAACTACTATCAAGATCGTTATTTTAGGTCTGATAGCATTCTGTGTGGGAACCATCGGAGGTGTTCTCTTAGGAAAGATCTTATGCAAGGTAACTGGCGGAAAGATCAACCCACTGATCGGTTCTGCAGGTGTATCCGCAGTTCCTATGGCAGCCCGTGTATCCCAGAAGGTTGGTGCTGAATATGATCCTACCAACTTCCTGCTGATGCATGCAATGGGACCAAACGTTGCAGGTGTTATCGGTACTGCAGTAGCAGCCGGTACCTTTATGGCAATTTTCGGTGTATAAAAACCAACATTTACTGCACCCGGTGCTGTTTGCAGACCGGGTGCCTATAAGGAGGATTTAAACTATGGCAGAGATAGAGAAGAAGCCAGTAAAGATCGTGGAAACCGTCCTTCGTGACGCTCATCAGTCTTTACTTGCTACCAGAATGACTACAGAGCAGATGCTGCCGATCGTAGACAAGATGGATAAAGTTGGCTACCACGCAGTAGAGTGCTGGGGAGGCGCTACATTTGATGCCTGCCTGCGTTTCTTAAAAGAAGATCCATGGGAGCGTTTAAGAAAGTTAAGAGACGGCTTTAAGAATACAAAGCTGCAGATGCTGTTCCGTGGACAGAATATTCTGGGATACAACCACTACGCAGATGATGTAGTTGAGTATTTCGTGCAGAAGTCTATTGCAAATGGTATTGATATCATTCGTATTTTCGACTGCTTAAACGATATCCGTAACCTGGAGACTGCTGTAAAGGCAACAAAGAAGGAAAAAGGACATGCTCAGATCGCACTGTGCTACACCTTAGGTGATGCTTATACTCTGGATTACTGGAGAGACATTGCTAAGAGAATTGAAGACATGGGAGCTGATTCCCTGTGTATCAAGGATATGGCAGGTCTGTTGACTCCATACAAGGCTACTGAGTTAGTTAAGGCCCTGAAGGAAGGAACCACACTTCCGATCGACCTGCACACCCACTATACTTCCGGTGTTGCTTCCATGACCTATATGAAGGCTGTAGAAGCAGGCTGTGATATCATTGACTGTGCAATGTCTCCACTGGCACTTGGTACCAGCCAGCCAGCAACTGAAGTTATGGTAGAGACCTTCCGCGGTACTCCATACGATACAGGATACGATCAGAAGCTTTTAGGCGAGATCGCTGCTCACTTCCAGCCGATCCGCGAGGAAGCATTAAAGACCGGACTGTTAAATCCAAAGGTATTAGGCGTAAATATCAAGACTCTGCAGTATCAGGTACCTGGCGGTATGCTTTCCAACCTGGTTAGCCAGTTAAAGGAAGCTGGACAGGAGGACAAGTACCAGCAGGTTCTGGAGGAGATCCCGAGAGTACGTAAAGACTTTGGAGAGCCGCCTCTGGTTACACCTTCTTCCCAGATCGTTGGTACCCAGGCAGTTCTTAACGTATTAATGGGTGAGCGCTACAAGATGGTTCCAAAGGAATCCAAGAAGATCATGCTTGGTGAATTTGGTCAGACTGTTAAGCCATTTAATCCAGAAGTACAGAAAAAGATCATCGGTGATGAGACTCCAATTACCTGCAGACCAGCAGATTTAATTGCACCTCAGATGCCTCAGTTTGAGAAGGAATGTGCTCAGTGGAAGCAGCAGGATGAGGACGTATTAAGCTACGCTCTGTTCCCAAATGTTGCCAAGGAGTTCTTTCAGTACAGAGAAGCCCAGCAGAAGAAAGTAGATGCTGCTGTAGCAGATAAAGAGAATAAGGCTTATCCAGTGTAATTTTGGCTTATCCGGAATAAGATAAGTATGAAACGCGTCCCTTTATGGGGCGCGTTTTTTCATTAGTTTTTTGCCTCTGCCTCTGGCGTAAATCTATTGAAGATGATACACTGATATACTGGTACATCGTTTTTGAAATAACTATACTACTTACTTGTCTGCGAATCTGATTGCACAGGTCTAAAAGCCTCAGCGTAGCCCACTACGCCTGCGTTTTTAAATCTGCACACTTAAATCTGCATTCTATGCGATTAGTACAGTTATTTACGAAACGATATACCAGGAGAGGTTTTGTGCAATGAGGAGGAGAACATGCTGAAGGTATTGATCGCAGATGATGAAGAAAAGATCTGTCAGCTGATCATAAAGCTGATCAACTGGGAAGAAATGGGGTTAAAAATAGCGGCAACTGCTTCTAATGGTATTGAGGCATTAGAGCAGGCAAAAATCTGTAAACCGGAGATTCTGATCACAGACATACGGATGCCTGGAATTGATGGGATGGAACTGATCAGGAAAGTAAAAGAAAAACTGCCGGATACAGAGATCATCATAATCAGTGGATACAGGCATTTTGAATATGCCCAGACGGCGATCCGTTATGGTGTGAGAAATTATCTCTTAAAACCTATTAAAAAAGAGGAATTACGGGATACCTTACAAAAGATCGCAGATATTTACAGGGAGAAAAATGAACAGTTAAATTTTGAAGAAAGAGTCCGCCTTGCCTTAAAAAATGATGCAGGAAAGCTGCGTACCAGTTTTATTTCCCGTATGATCTACGGAGACCGGGAGCGGGAAAATATTATCAGCCTGAAAGAACTGAACAATCAGTATCATTTCCATTTCCGTGAGGGAGTGTTCCAGGTTGCAGCCATCAAATTTGACCATGTAAACCACAATGACAGCTGTATTTCCTTCCTGGCAGACAAGGCAGCAGGCCTGGCGTTACAGTATCTGGAACCGGTATGTTTTGACCATGAGGTTTATGCAGAGTTCTCTACTTTTTATCTTCTGTTGAATTTCGGGGAAGAAGAGAGTAAAAATGTGCGGAAAAATGTGCGCCAGATGCTGGATGAACTGAAAGCCCAGGAAAGTATCTTAAATGGAATGAGTGTTACCATAGGAATGGGAAGCATGGTAAACACAGCGGGCAGTATCAAGAAGTCTTTTCTGGACGCTGTATTTATGATAAAGCAGAGGCTTCTTTTAGGAACCGGGCGGATGCTGGAAATGGATGAAGCACAACAGAGAAAAAACTCTGATTTTATAAACAGTGAAGCATTTTACCGTTTTAACAGGGAAATGGAACGGGCAGTCGAAGCTTTAAACGTAGTAGAGACAAGGCGGACTATTGAAGGTTTGCGGGATGTATTAAAGAACTATCCGGGGATCACCGGTTATGAGATCCTGCAGATGACCAAGGAGGCCTGCAATCATTATCTGTTTTGCATGAAGAGCAGGGGGATCCGTGTGGACAGTGAAGCTAAATTTGTGGAAGAATTCAGTAAAGACGCAGGGGAATGTGCAGATATAGAAGAACTGTTCCGCCTTTTAGGTGGGACGATAGGAAGATCTCTGCAAAAAGCTTCTGAAGCGAAGAAGGCAGAAGATAACCGGCCCGTACGGCAGGCAAAGCAGTACATAGAAGAAAATTACAGCCGCTCGCTTACCTTAGAAGAAGTAAGTGAGATGGCTGGATTTGCTCCGGGATATTTCAGCACGCTTTTTAAGAAAGAAACAGGGGTAACTTTTCTGGAATTTTTGCAGTCAGTGCGTATGGATGCAGCGAAAAAACTGCTGGTTTCCGGAAATGAGGGAATGAATGTGATCTGTGAAAAGGTAGGCTATGCAGATGTGAAATATTTCACGAAATGTTTTATAAAATATACCGGACTGAAGCCGGGAGAGTACAGGAAGATCTATTCATGAATAAAGAAAGTTATCTTTTTGACCGTATACGTTGGGGCGCAGCGATTTTTTTGATTTTTCATATCAGTCTGTTGTTTATCCTGTTCCTTCAGGATTGGAAGACGGAGAAAATGAAGTGGTTTATTTTGTTTTTAGGAGTGCTTTATGTTATCCTGCTTTATGCCGCTTATCAGCTGATCTACCGGCCTTTAAAAGTGAACAGCCGGATAAAGGCGGCTTTTGCCAGAGGGGACAGTTATGAGGATATTTACCATATGCCTTATCTTTTAAATGAGGAAGAGCAGAATATGCTGCGTCGTTTTTATGCCCTGTTAGACAAAAGCGAGCTGATCACTGTATCTAAGAAAAAATCGGAATATCTGGCATTACAGAATCAGATCAATCCCCATTTTCTTTATAATACTCTGGAAGGCATCCGGGCAGAGGCGCTGATCGCAGGGGTGGATTCCATTGCGGAGATGACGGAGGCACTGGCAACTTACTTCCGTTATACCATTTCCCAGGTAAATAACCTGGTCACATTGGAAGAAGAACTGGCAAATGTGGAAAATTATTATTATATCCAACAGTTTCGTTTTGGCAGTAAGCTGGATCTGAGGATCCGCTATGACTGTGAGGATGAAGAGGAAGCGCTTATGTGCCAGCTTCCCAAGCTGACTTTGCAGCCGATCGTGGAAAATTCCATTTATCATGGACTGGAACGCAAGATTGGAACAGGTCATCTAGATATTAAGGTCACTGTGACAGACAGCCATCTGATCATTATGATCTCAGATGATGGTGTAGGCATTGAAAAAGGTCAGGTGAAGATTATGAATGAACAGCTGAGAGCACTGAGACTGGAGGAGGAAAACAACGGGGAAACCGGTAAAAAAGGCGGAATTGCAGTTAAAAATGTAAATAACCGTATTAAGCTTTTGTTTGGGGAAGAATATGGCATTTATATCTACAGCCAGCCAGATGTGGGAACGGATGTGGAGATCACACTTCCGGTCGTAAGGAATTGATGTAACGAACATGCTGATAAACAGGAGGCAGCTATGAAACAGGAAATACTTCGTTTTGAAAATGTGACCTGCAAAAAAGACGGGGCTGTTTATTTGGATAATTTCAGTTTTTATATGACTGCAGGTGAGATCGTAGGGTTGCTTTCTGTCAATGACCGGGGGATCAAAGAACTGATCGAACTGACGGCAAAGAACCATCCTATTGATGCAGGAAGAGTGTATATGGGTGGCAAACTGGTAAACAGTTATTTAAATCAGGAGGAAACATCTAACCGTATTTACCAGATCGACCAGAAAAGCTCTCTGATCAATAATCTGTCTATAACGGATAACCTGTTTGTTATGCGCCCAGGATTTAAGAAACAGGTGATCAATGAATGGGTTTTAAGAGAACAGGCAGACAGAGTCTTAAAACAGCTTTCCATGAATCTGGATCTGAATAAAAGGGTGGAAAGGCTTACTACCATGGAGCGGATCATGGTGGAGATCGCCAAGGCCTATTTAATGGGAAGCAAGCTTTTAGTGGTGCTGTATCCGGAAAAACTGATCGGTCAGGCAGATTTCCCGCAGTTTCACCAGCTTTTAAGAAAAATGCAGAGCATGGGGATCTCTACGCTGTATTTCTGCTATCATCACTGGATCATGTTTAAGATCTGCGACAGGATCGCCCTGTTTTCCAGAGGAAGGATAAAAAAATTATTTGAACCAGAGGAATTCAGGGAAGAGGCTATAGCTCCCTATATTTATTATTTTAAAGAAAATACAGTATTTAAGCCGAAAGTGGATCAGGGATATATGCTGGAGCTAAAAAACATTACAGATGGGGACATACATAACCTGAGTCTGGGAATTAAGCCTGGGGAATGCATTACGCTTTTGGATTCAGATGACCAGATCATGGACCGGCTGACCGGGATCCTTGCAGGGGAATACGTGGACTATGAGGGAGATATTTTCTGCTCACACAAAAAAATGGAAAAAAAAGTAAAAAGCAGCCTGGACCGGGGAATGATCGTTTTAGATGATAATCCAGCGCAGTCTTTCCTTTTTTCGGAAATGTCCTATCTGGAAAACCTTACCTTTTTACTGGACCGTAAATTAAAGAAAAGCATTTTAAAGCAGTCATATATTAACAGTGTGCGCAGTGAATATTATGGGGAAGCAGGAGATGTTATTGACACAAAATATATTGCTTCCCTTTCTTTAAAGGAAAAATATGGGCTGATCTATAATAAAATAAGCCTGTTCCATCCTAAGATCCTGGTGGTAAAAAAGCCTTTTGCTTATGGGGATATGCATTGCCGTACCTATATTTTAAAACGGATGCAGGAACTGAAGGCAGCAGGAGTATCTATTCTGCTTTTGACCGGCTATCTTACAGATTGCGTATATATATCAGACCATATCGGGATCGTAAAAGACGGAAGTTTTTCCGTACTGTTAGAGCCACAGGAGTACGGGATCACCAGCAGACTTTTTTGATAGATGTCTGCATTATTCTGAAAAATGTCTACCCTATTCTAAAAAGTGTCCCCTTGTTAATTCCTCCTGTTCTGTTATAATTTTCTTAATAAAAGAACAGGAGGGGTAAATGATAATGGAACAGTTAATGAGAGAAAAACTCCTTACAGTAAAAAAAGAGATGGAAGGCTTTATGAAGGAAAGCGTTCCATTTTGGCTTGAAAATGGAATCGATAAAGAATACGGCGGTTATCTGGTATGCTTTGATTCCAAAGGAAAGCTGATGAAGGAATTGGCAGTATTAACTCCTGAGGATAAAATGATCGTAACCCAGACACGTATGATCTGGGGATTTTCGGCACTTCTTCGCAATGGCCTGGCAAAACGTTATGGCTGGGAAGAAAAATGCAAAGAAGCAGCAAAACAGGGTGTAGATTTCTTCATTGATAAATTCTGGGATAAGAAGAACACCGGCTGGGCATGGGTAACAGACCGGAAGGGAAATGTCCTGGATAATGGGAAACTGGTTTACGGACAGACCTTTGCAATCTATGCGTTAGCTGAATATTATATGGCTACCGGTGATGAGCGAGGTATCGAATATGCGGAAAAAACCTTTGATGCTCTGAAAAAATATGCAGCAGACACTTTCTACGGCGGCTATTTTGAGAACTTCAAAGAGGACTGGACACTGGAAAGTGCCGGAGTTTATGGAGGAGACCTGAAATCCCTGGATATCCACATGCACACCATGGAAGCATATACAACTCTTTATGAGGCAACCCACAAGGAAGTACATAAGAGAGCTCTTCAGGAAATCATTGATATTGTGTTAAAACACATGGTTGATTATGATTTCTGGTGTGGAAGAAATCAGTTTAGTATTGATTTTACACCAAAGCCGGCTATTTCCATTCGCAGAACCTGGAATTATGACAGAGATCCGGAAAGTGCTAACAAAAATCCATTAGATACTACTTCTTATGGACACAATATTGAACTGATCTGGCTGTTGAACCGTGCATATGAAGTACTGGGACTTCCGTCTGCCAGAGAATTTACCAGAAAATTTGCAGATTACACACTGGCAAATGGCTGGGACAATATCCACGGCGGTATTTACAGAGATGGAATGCACGATGGCCGTATTGTTGTAACAGATAAAGAATGGTGGCAGAACTTTGAGTCACTGACAGGTTTCCTTGATTCTTATCAGGCTACTGAGGATGAGAGATATCTGGATACCTTCATAAAGTTATGGGAATTTGATAAGAAATATTTCTATAATCCGGAGGTTGGAGAGTCCAGACAGTTGCTTTTAGCAGATGGAACACCGGTGATCGATGATACCGGAAATCAGTGGAAATGTATTTATCATACAGACCGTGCTATGATGGAGTGCTGTCTGAGGATCGAATCACTGACGGAATAATGTCAGCGCAGTCGCAAAGCATCTTTGAAAGGAAGCAAATATGGGAGAAAAGAAGGCAGAGGTGCCTGTGGGGAAAGAACTGGTCCGAATGACAGGCATTATGAAAGAGTTTCCCGGTGTAAAGGCCTTGGATAATGTAAAACTGGACCTGTATGCTGGAGAGGTGCTGGCACTGTTGGGGGAAAACGGTGCAGGTAAGTCAACACTGATGAAGATCCTTTCAGGTGTTTATCAGAGAGATGATGGAGAGATCATCCTGTTTGGGAACAAGATCGGTGAGTGGGATGCAAATAAGGCAAAAAATGCAGGTGTGTCCATTATCCATCAGGAATTAAATATGTGTACTCATTTAAGTGTGGCGGAGAATATTTTCCTGGGACGGGAACTGATAAAAAATGGTCGTCTGGACAATGAACGTATGAACCAGGAAACAAAAGAGATCCTTCATAAGTTAAATATTGATATTGATCCAAGGGAACAGGTCAGTGAACTGGCTGTATCCAAACAGCAGATGGTGGAGATCGCAAAGGCACTTTCACAGAATGCCAAAGTATTGATCATGGATGAACCTACTTCAGCACTTACATCTAAGGAGATCAATGAGCTGTTTAAGATCATCCACCAGTTAAAGTCGGAGGGTATCGGTATTATCTACATATCCCACCGTCTGGAGGAACTGCAGCACATTGTAGACCGTGTTATCATCATGCGCGATGGAAAATACATTACCCAGATGCCGTATGATATTAGCAGGATGGATGAGATCATTGCCAACATGGTAGGACATGAGATCAAGGAGAAATTCCCAAGAGTGTCCTGTGAAAAAGGCAAAAAGATCCTGGAAGTAAAGCATCTGAATGCAGGAAGAATGGTCCGGGACATTAATCTGGAATTATATGAAGGTGAGATCGTAGGAATTGCAGGACTGATGGGTGCAGGACGTACAGAAACAACCCGTGCGATCTTCGGTATTGATCCGAAAGAAAGCGGAGAGATCTTTATTGATGGAAAAGAGGTAAAAATCAGCTGTCCGGCAGATTCCATTAAAGCAGGTCTGGTACTGGCACCTGAGGACAGAAAAAAAGACGGTCTCTGTACAAGACTTAGTATTGCAGATAATATTGCCCTTCCGAATCTGGATATACTTTGTGAAGGTCCAGTGGGGACTGTAAACCGGAAAAAAGAAAAAGCAATGGTTGATAATGCTGTAAAAGCCCTGAAGATCAAGCTTCCTAACGCACAGGTAGATGCAGGAAGCCTTTCAGGAGGAAATCAGCAGAAAGTGGTAGTTGCCAAGTGGCTGGCCAGAAATTCAAGAGTTGTTATCTTTGATGAGCCTACCAGAGGTATTGATGTAGCTGCCAAGGTAGAGATCTATAACCTGATGAATCAGCTGAAGCAAAATGGCATTGGTGTTATGTTTGTTTCTTCTGAAATGCCAGAGGTAATGGGAATGAGTGACCGCATTATTGTTATGTGTGATGGCCGTATTACCGGAGAACTTTCAGCAGAAGAGGCCACCCAGGATATGATCTTAACTAAGGCAACGCAGTTTGAACAGAAAACAGCGTTATAACGAATTTTGGATTTAATCTCATCAAGGAGGGACAATATGAGTAGTTCAAGTGATAAAAAGCCCGGTGTACTGGGGCGTTTCCTTTCCCAGAGGGGAATGGGACAGGTTATAACCGTAACAATAGGTCTGATCGTTTTATGTCTGGTGTTTGGATTTATCAATCCTAATTTCTTTACTTACAGAAATACAGCGAACCTGCTGCGCCAGATCGCACCTACACTTCTGATCGGTGTAGGACAGTCCTATGTATTATTTACAGGAAATATCGATCTTTCTATTGGTTCTGTAGTAGGTATGAGCTGTATGATCTCAGCAACCCTAATGTGTCATGGAATGAATCCGTGGGTTGCAATGGTTATCACATTGGTTGTGTGCCTGTTAGTTGGTTATGTAAATGGCATTCTGGTATCAAAATGCAAGCTGCCACCTTTCATCGCAACCTTAGGTACAATGACAATTGCAAGAGGTATTGCACAGATTGTCAATGGTAATTACAATACAGACTCCATTGGTGAAGCTGCAAAAGGTTTCCGTACCTTCTTCTACAGTGGTAAGATATTAGGTATCTTCAGTGCTTTCTGGATCGCTTTGGTGATCTGGTTCATCTTTAACTACATAATGAGCTGTACCAGAACCGGCCGTCATATTTACGCAACAGGAAGTAATATTGATGCAGCAAGACTTTCCGGTGTTAATGTAGACAATACAGTTATCTATGTTTACGTTGTAGCTGCTTTCTGTGCCTGCATAACAGGTCTGATCACCTGTGCTTCAACTGGTACAGGTACTATGGATGCTGGTACATCTTATGAAATGTATGCAGTAGCAGCTTCTGTAATCGGCGGCGTATCTACATTAGGTGGTTCCGGTATTTTACTTGGTACTGTGATCGGTTCCGGTATCTGGGGTGTTTTACAGAATGGTCTTCAGTTTGCAGGAGCACCGGTTGCTATCAGAAATATCGTGATCGGTATTATCGTAGTTGTTGCAGTACTTATGGACGTAATCGTAAGAAGCGGCAGAGGCAAGAGCAAAAAACATAAAAACAACTAAAAAATAAGTAAAATGAAGGTAAAGACGAAGGTAAAGCATAAAAATGCTTTCACAATAAAGAAAGGAAAGGTATAGTATTATGAGGAAAAAAGCGATTTCAATGATTCTGGCGGCAGCACTTGGTTCTGCATTATTAGCAGGCTGCTCATCTGCTCCAAAGGAGACAACTGCAGCAGCTACAACAGCTGAAACAACTGCAGAGGAGAAGAAGGAAGAAAGCAAAGCTGAGGAAACCAAAGCAGAAGAGAAGAAAGAAGAGGCTGCTGGCAATGATATGCTGTCCGGGGAAACAGGAGACATTGCAAAGGCCGGAGATGGAAAAGGACAGAAGGTAGTTCTTATCACCATTGATTCTATGGATCAGCACTGGGTAAACATGGACAAGGGCTGCAAGAAGGCAGCAGAAGAGCTTGGCTGTGATTATAAGTGGATTGCTCCTGATGTAAAAGATGACGCAAAGCAGATCGAGTGTGTAAACAATGCAGTAGCTGATGGCGCAACCGCTATCCTGGTAGCTGCAAATGGTCCTGACGCTATCACAGCAGCTCTGGAAGAAGCAGATCAGGCTGGTGTTAAGATCGTTCAGGTTGACTCTTTTGCAAATTATCCTTGTGTACAGAAGTTAGGAACTGACAACCGTGCAGCAGGAAAGACTGCTGGTGAGCAGGTTCTGGCAGCTCTGGAAGCTAAGGGAGTTAAAGAAGGCAAGATCGGTATCGTTTCTGTAAACGCAGCAACTACTTCTACTGTAGACCGTGACGAAGGCTTCCGTTCCGCATTTGAAGGAACCGCTTTTGAGATCCTTGAAACACAGTATGCAGATGGCGATGCAGCAAAATCTAAAGATGCAGCAGCTAACTTTATTTCCCAGGGTTGTGTAGCACTGTTTGGTGCAAATGAAGGCTCCTGCGTTGGTGTTGGTAATGCAGTTGCAGAAGATGGAAATAACATCGTAGCAGCAGGTATGGATAAGTCTGATGCGGTTATCCAGCTGATCAAAGATGGTGCCCTGATCTGTACAATGGCTCAGAATCCTGATGTTATGGGTTATGAAGGCATGTATGCAGCGATCACCGCTATTAATGATGGAAAAGTAGCTCCTGAATATATTGATACTGGCGTTTCTATCTTAAATTTAGATGCAGTTAAATAATCAGGCTGTTTAAAGAAACAAAGTGAGAAAAATATGCTCCGGCAGGTATGTCAGCCTGCCGGAGCTGTTTTCATTATTGCACATAATGTACTCTCGGAATCTTTTTGTACTTGATTTTGCGAGAAG
>OASW01000360.1_pt1 | contig 15337 bp, 10 predicted proteins | sample 1475831 | NCBI WGS metagenome assembly OASW01 (sample SAMEA2579927, study PRJEB22360) | human gut metagenome
CGGACGCAACGCCAACGCCTCAAAAATTTGGGCACAACTGACAAAAAATCTTCTCACAAAATCAAGTACAAAAAGATTCCGAGAGAACATAGATCAAAACAGGAGGAGATCATTATGCGTTTATTAGACAGTGAACTGAACAACAAGGAGCAGTGGAAGAAGGCCGAGATCAAACTTCCGCAGTTTGACCGTCAGGCTATGAAGGAAGCAACAAAGAAAACCCCACAGTGGGTACATTTTGGGGCAGGAAACATTTTCCGTGCATTTCCGGCAGCTTTACAGCAGAAGCTGTTAAATGAAGGAATTGAAAAGACCGGTATCATCGTAGCAGAAGGCTATGACTATGAGATCATCAAAAAGGCATACCGCCCACAGGATGACCTGAGCCTTTTAGTTACTTTAAAGGCAAATGGAACCATTGAAAAGACTGTGATCGGAAGCCTTGCTGAGTCACTGACTGTAGACCGTCATGACGCAGATGACTGGGGACGTTTAAAAGAGATCTTTGCAAGAGATACTCTTCAGATGGTAAGCTTTACCATTACAGAAAAGGGCTACAGCATCACTTCTCCTGATGGCGCATTCCGCGCTGATGTAAAGGCTGATTTTGAGGCAGGTCCTGAAAATGCAGACAGCTACATTGGTAAGCTGGCAGCATTATGTTACTGGAGATATACCAATGGTGCAGCACCACTGGCACTGGTAAGTATGGATAACTGCTCCCACAACGGAGACAAGCTGTTTGCAGCAGTGGATGCTTATGCAAAGGCATGGACAGAGAACGGAAAGGCAGAAAAGGGCTTCTTAGAGTATATTGAAAATCCTGCAAAGGTTTCTTTCCCATGGAGCATGATCGACAAGATCACCCCACGCCCTGATGCAAGTGTAAAGAAAATGCTGGAAGACTGTGGATTTACTGATACAGAGAGCATTGTTACCACCAAGAATACTTATGTAGCACCTTTTGTAAACGCAGAAGAGGCACAGTATCTTGTAATTGAAAATGCATTTCCAAATGGCCGTCCGGCATTAGAGAATGCAGGCGTTATGTTCACTTCCAGAGAGACAGTAGAGAAGGTAGAGCGCATGAAAGTGTGTACCTGCTTAAATCCTCTGCATACTGCACTGGCTGTATATGGCTGCCTGTTAGGCTACACCAAGATCAGTGATGAAATGAAAGACGCTGACCTGGTAAAGCTTGTTGAGATCATTGGATACAAAGAGGGACTTCCTGTTGTTACAGATCCTGGTATCCTTTCCCCAAAGAAGTTTATTGATGAGGTACTTCAGATCCGTGTACCAAACCCATTTATGCCTGATACTCCACAGAGAATTGCCTGCGATACTTCACAGAAGCTGTCTATCCGCTTTGGTGAGACCATTAAGGAGTACATGGCAAGTCCTGACCTTGACGTAAAGTCCCTGAAATTCATCCCAATGGTTCAGGCAGGCTGGTGCCGTTATCTGTTAGGTGTAGATGATGAATTGAACGCTTTCACTGTAAGCCCGGATCCGGTGTATGAGGAACTGGCTGGCAAGCTGGCAGGTGTAAAGGTAGGAGAGTCCTGTGACGTACACGCAGTATTAGCCCCGATTTTAAGCAATGCAAAGATTTTCGGCGTAGACTTATATGAGGCAGGTCTTGGGGAGTATGTAGAAAGCATCTTCGCAGAACTGATCGCTGGAAAGGGTGCTGTAAGAGAGACTTTAAAGAAGCATCTGGCTGAGGCATGATCGCAGATCCTGTAGTCAGACTGCTAGTACATCGTTTTGTAAATAATTGTACTAGAAATAAGTTTATATAGAAATCTGGCCGTGGCAGAAATGCTGCGGCCTTTTTTGCGCCTTTTATAATCTGCAGACATGTGTTATACTGTGAAAGAAACATATGTACGAAGATTTAGCCTGTGCCAGTGACTAGTACATCGTTTTCAAAATAACTATACCACTCACTTGTCTGCGAATCTGATTGCACAGGCCTAAAAGCCTCAGCGTAGCCCGCTACGCCTGCGTTTTTAGACCTGCACACTCAAATCCGCATCCTACGTGATTCGTACAGTTATTTACGAAACGATGTACTAGCAAAGCGCTTTAGCACGGGAGAATTTGAGTATAGACAAAAGGAGTATATTGCATAACTATGAACAGAATCCCGCAGCCTGGAACCTTTTACAGGCATTTTAAAAATAAATTATATCAGGTTATAGCAGTGGCCACTCATTCAGAAACAGGAGAAAAAATGGTAGTTTATCAGGCACTTTATGGGGATTACCAGGTGTATGTAAGACCATTGGAAATGTTTATAAGCCCGGTGGACCGGAAAAAATATCCAGATGCTGTACAGGAATACCGTTTTGAACAGGCGTTTCCGGGACAGATGGATAAACTGGAAAAAAATGGGAATGAACCGGCTGCAGAAAACAGTGAAGATTGTGGATATGCAACAGCTGTTGAAAATAATGCAGAATATGATAATAAGAACCAGCCGGAGGAAGAACCTATGGGACATGAATGGCTGGAACGTTTTTTGGATGCTGACCGCCTGGAAGACCGGCTGGCAGTATTAAAACAGATGGAAGGACATGTGACCCAGAGAGAGCTGGACTGCATTTTCCTGTCATTAGATCTGCAGCCGGAAACAGGAAAGACAAAAACAGAGCAGATTTCAGCCCTGCGCCGTCACATACAGCTGCTGCGCCGTTATGACGGAGGAAGATTGAGGTAAAAATGTTTTTTGATCTGGAAGAAGAATTAAAAAAACTGCCTGCAAGCCCCGGCGTATATCTGATGCACAATCACAGGGATGAGATCATTTATGTGGGAAAGGCTGTCAGCTTAAAGAACCGTGTGCGCCAGTATTTTCAGAGCAGCCGCAATAAAACAGCCAAGATCCAGCAGATGGTTTCCCATATTGCGTGGTTTGAATATATCCTGACAGACTCTGAATTAGAGGCCCTGGTGTTAGAGTGTAATCTGATCAAAGAGCATCGTCCAAGATATAATACCATGTTAAAGGATGACAAGACTTATCCTTATATCAAGGCTACTGTCTGGGAAGATTTTCCAAGGCTTTTGTTTTCGAGAGATATGAAGAAAGACGGCAGAAGCCGTTATTTTGGTCCTTATACCAGTGCGGGGGCTGTAAAAGACAGTCTGGAACTGATCCACAAACTGTATCGAATCCGCACCTGCAGCCGCAGCCTGCCAAAGGATACAGGAAAAGAGAGACCTTGTTTAAATTATCATATCCATCAGTGTGATGCTCCCTGTCAGGGCTATATTTCAAAGGAAGAGTACCAGGAGTCATTTAAGGGGGCTATGGACTTTTTAGGAGGTCATTATGAGCCTTTGCTAAAGTCTCTGGAAGATAAGATGTATGACGCTTCTGAAAAAATGGAATTTGAAAAGGCTATTGAGTACCGGGAACTGCTAAACAGCGTAAAACAGATAGCCCAGAAGCAGAAGATCACCAGCAGCGGACGGGAAGACCGGGATATTGTTGCCATGGCAAGAGACATGGAAGATGTGGTAGTCCAGGTGTTCTTTATCCGGGAAGGAAAGATGATCGGAAGAGACCATTTCCACATCCAGGCGGGAATGGCAGAGAGCAGAGGAGAGATATTAGACGGTTTTGTAAAACAGTTTTATGCAGGAACTCCGTTTATACCAAGAGAAGTGTGGCTTCAGTATCCAATTGAGGAGGAAGAGATCATCTGTCAGTGGCTGTCACAGAAAAAGGGTCAGAAGGTAAAAATTGTAGTGCCGAAAAAGGGAGAAAAAGAACGGCTGGTAGAGCTGGCAGCCAGAAATGCGGATCTGATCCTGACTCAGGACCGTGAAAAGGTAAAACGGGAAGAACTGCGCACGATTGGTGCGATTGATCAGGTGGGGCAGTGGATCGGCATAGGAGGTATCCGCCGGGTGGAAGCTTATGATATTTCCAATACCAGTGGTGTGGAATCTGTAGGTTCCATGGTGGTCTATGAAAATGGAAAACCGAAACGCAGCGATTACCGTAAATTCAAGATCCGTACAGTCCAGGGGCCAAACGATTATGCATCTATGGAAGAGGTGCTTACACGTCGGTTTTCCCATGGAATACAGGAAAGTAAGGACTTGCAGGAAGAAGGAAAGGATATTTCCTATGGAAGCTTCACCCGTTTTCCGGATCTGATCATGATGGATGGAGGACGTGGACAGGTAAATATTGCGTTGTCAGTCCTTGAACGTCTGGGGCTTTCTATTCCTGTATGCGGTATGGTAAAAGATGACAATCACAGGACCAGAGGACTGTATTATAATAATGTAGAGATACCTATTGACCGTCACAGCGAAGGATTCCGCCTGATCACCCGTATCCAGGATGAGGCTCACCGCTTTGCTATTGAATATCACAGAAGCCTGCGTGGCAAAGATCAGGTAAAATCTATACTGGATGACATTGAAGGCATCGGACCGGCCAGAAGAAAGGCGCTGATGCGTTATTTTAAGGATATTGACGCAATAAGAAATGCCAGTGCAGAAGATCTGGAGCAGGTGCCTCAGATGAACAGGAAGGCAGCAGAAGCAGTTTACCTTTTTTTCCATAAGCCTGCAGTGAACCAGGGGGATGATGGGAGCGGTGCTGACCAAAACGAAAATACATGACAATAGAAGCAAAATATGGTAGTATAAGGATAAATAACAGGCTAATATTGGAAAATATTGGAAACCAAATGATATAAGGGGGAAACCATTATGCATGGAGTAACTATTACAGAGCTGATCGAGAAAATGCATCTGCGAAATTCTACACCGCAGATCGACACAGACAAGATCGTGCTGACCCATCCGGATGTAAACCGTCCGGCCCTGCAGCTAACAGGATTTTTTGATCATTTTGACAGAGAACGTGTGCAGATCATCGGATATGTTGAGCAGGCATATATTAAGACCATGGAGCGTGAGGTAAAACGCCAGATGTTTGATAAGCTTACTTCCAGCCAGATCCCATGTCTGGTATTTAGCAGAGGCCAGGAGCCGGATGATGATCTCCTTGAGTATTGTAATTACTACGGTGTTCCATGTCTTGTTTCTGATAAGACCACATCTTCACTGATGGCAGAGGTGATCCGCTGGTTAAATGTAAAACTGGCACCGTGCATCAGTATCCACGGTGTACTTCTTGATGTATTTGGTGAAGGCGTGCTGATCATGGGTGAAAGCGGGATCGGTAAAAGTGAGGCGGCGCTGGAACTGATCAAGCGGGGACACCGTCTTGTTACCGATGACGTAGTAGAGATCCGCAAGGTCAGCGATGATACATTAATCGGAAGCGCACCGGATATCACCAGACATTTTATCGAACTGCGCGGTATTGGTATTATTGACGTAAAGACGCTGTATGGTGTTGAAAGTGTTAAAGATACCCAGTCTATTGATATGGTCATTAAATTAGAGGACTGGAACAAGGATAAAGAGTACGACCGGCTGGGACTGGAAGACCAGTACACTGAATTTTTAGGCAATAAGGTAGTCTGCCATACGATCCCCATCCGTCCAGGACGTAATCTTGCCATTATCGTAGAGTCTGCAGCAGTAAACTACCGTCAGAAGAAGATGGGGTACAATGCGGCACAGGAGCTGTACAACCGAGTACAGGCCAATTTAAAGGGAATGTCCCCGTCAAATAAGTAAAGGGATTAAACCTGTCCTCTCGGAGCCTTTCGTGCACCTGCCTTTGTGGCCGGTTTTTTATAAAATCAAGTACAAAAAGATCCCGGGAGAACATAAACATTAAGGGAGGAATAAGACCCCATGCCAGAGCTGAGTGAAAAGCTGGAGGAAAAGCTGAATAAGATCATGACTTCAGATAGAGGAAGCTTCCGCTTTATGGAGCCTATGAAACGCCATACCACATTCCGGATTGGAGGACCGGCTGCTGTTTATATCAGCCCTGGGTCTGAAGAAGAGCTGAAAGAGGTGCTGAACCTGTTAAAAGAGGAAAATATCCCATGGACCATCCTGGGAAATGGGAGCAACCTGTTAGTCAGTGATGAGGGCTACCGGGGAGCTGTGATCTCCATGTCCGGAGGATGGGCCTATTCCGGCGTATTAAAAGAGTATGAAAAAACGGGAAAGACCCTTATAAGAGCAGGGGCAGGAGAGCTTTTAAGCCGTACCGCAAGGCTGGCCATGGAATGCGCTCTGACGGGAATGGAGTTTGCTTCCGGTATTCCGGGAACCATTGGCGGTGCTCTTGTAATGAACGCAGGTGCTTATGGCTCAGAAATCTGCAATATTTTATCCAGGGCGAAAGTGATGACACCAGAAGGAGAATTTCTGGAACTTTCTGCAGAAGAACTGGAATTAGGCTACCGTACCAGCTGCATTCCAGAACGAAATTATATTGTTTTAGAGGCAGTATTTGAATTAACCAAGGGAAGCAAAGAAGCTATTAGCAGCCAGATGCGGGAATTAGCAAAGAAGCGCAGGGAAAAGCAGCCTTTGGAATATCCAAGTGCAGGCAGTACCTTTAAAAGACCGGAAGGCAATTTTGCGGCAAAGCTGATAGAGGATGCCGGTTTAAAAGGATTTTCAGTAGGTGGAGCCATGATCTCTGAAAAGCACAGTGGTTTTGTGGTCAATTACAATGATGCTACAGCAGAGGATGTAATGGAACTTTGCAGACAGGTAAGAGAAAAAGTCAAAGCCTTAAACGGGATCGAACTTGAAATGGAAGTAAAAAGGCTGGGAGAATTCAAATGAAACTTGTGATCGTAACCGGAATGAGTGGCGCAGGAAAAACAGTTGCATTAAAAATGCTGGAGGACATAGGATTTTATTGTGTGGACAACCTGCCTATCTCTCTGGTGGATAAATTTGTACAGCTTGTTTCCGGGGGTACGGATATAAAAAAGACGGCCCTGGGGCTGGATATACGAAGCGGTGAAGAACTGGAAAATCTGGATGAGATCCTGGAAAACTGGCGGGGCAGTGATGTAGATGTCCAGGTGCTGTTTTTAGATGCCAATGATGCTGTTTTGATCAAACGTTATAAAGAAACCAGACGGGTCCATCCCCTTGCAGGAGCGGGAAGGCTGGAAAATGGCATTGAAAAAGAGCGAGAAAAGCTGGCTTTCTTAAAAAATGAGGCAGATTATATCATTGATACCAGCATGCTCCTTACCAGGGAATTGCGAAAAGAACTGGAAAAGATCTTCTTACAGGATGCCAGATATAAAAACATGTATGTTACGGTTTTATCCTTTGGATTCAAATACGGAGTACCGGAAGATGCAGATCTGGTATTTGATGTGCGCTTTCTTCCTAATCCGTATTATGATGAACATCTGCGGCCTCTTACTGGACAGGTACAGGCAGTGCGGGATTATGTGATGCGGGGCACAACGGCGGAGATCTTTTTAAAGAAATTGTATGACATGATCGATTTCCTTCTGCCTAATTACATAAATGAAGGAAAAAACCAGCTGGTCATTGCCGTGGGCTGTACAGGAGGAAAACACCGTTCAGTTACTATTGCAAGGGCACTTTATGAGCATCTGGAGGCAGTGGGAGAGTACGGTATCCGCATTGACCACAGAGATATTGAGAAAGATAATAAAAAGGCATAAAGCATTTAATACAGCAGTGAGGTGAAAATGTCATTTTCTTCTACAGTAAAAGAGGAACTGTCCAGGCAGCTTACACCGGCCAGACATTGCCAGATCGCAGAGATGGCGGCTATCTTAAGCCTTTGCGGACGGGTGAAAATATCTGCATCTGACCATTTTGCCATTGGGATCCACACAGAAAATCTGGCAGTTGCAAGAAAATACTTTACATTATTGAAAAAAACATTTAATATAAAGACTGATGTTTTAATCCGTCGGGGCCTGTTACCGGCCCGGAGTATGACCTATGTTGTAGCAGTGCGGGAGCATGCAGATGCCCTCCGTGTTTTACAGGCAGCGAAATTACTGGATGCAAAAGGTGAGATCGCAGAAGATCTGTCTTTAGTCCACAATGTGATCGTACAGAATGCCTGCTGCAGACGGGCATTTATCCGGGGAGCATTTCTTGCAGCGGGCTCTATCAGTGATCCGGAGAAGTTTTATCACTTTGAGATCACCTGCGCGTCTATGGGGAAGGCGAAGCAGCTTCAGGGACTTATGGCGTCATTTATGATCGACGCCAGGATTGTACTGCGCAAGCGGTATTTTGTGGTATACGTAAAGGAAGGCAGTCAGATCGTTGACCTTTTAAATATCATGGAAGCACCGGTTGCTTTGATGGAACTGGAGAATATACGGATTGTAAAAGACATGCGTAACACAGTGAACCGGAAGGTAAACTGTGAGACTGCAAATATCAACAAAACAGTTTCTGCGGCGGTGAAGCAGATAGAAGATATACGCTATATCTGTGATACAGTGGGGCTTGAGTCTCTTCCGGACAATTTAAAGGAAATGGCAAAGCTGCGCCTTGAGCGGCCTGAAGCCACTTTGAAGGAGCTGGGAGAAGCATTGGAACCGCCGGTAGGAAAATCCGGTGTTAATCACAGACTGAGAAAATTAAGTCTGATGGCACAGGATATCCGTGAAAGATCTTAAACAAGGTACCTGGATGGGAAGAGATACCATCGCTAGGAATGAGGAGGATAATTATGGTTAAGAAATCTATTAAAATTGAGTTGTCTTCAGGTCTGGAAGCACGTCCGGCAGCCATGCTGGTACAGGTTGCAAGTCAGTATGACAGCAAGATTTACCTGGAGGCTGATTCTAAGCGTGTAAATGCAAAGAGTATTATGGGTATGATGACTCTTGGTCTGGTAACTGGTGAGTCCATTACCGTAGAGGCAGATGGTGCTGACGAAGAGCAGGCAGTTGCTGAGATCGAGAAGTACCTGCAGAATCAGTAAAAACAGGATTTCCGGGACACATTTGATTTAGTGTGATATAAACAGGCAAAAGAGGCTGCTGTAAACGGGCGGTCTCTTTTTGAATTGTAGAATATTTATTATGTCTTCTCGGAGTCTTTCCTGCACTTGCTTTTGTGGCCGATTTTCCGTCAGTTGCACTCAAATTTCATCAACGTACGCACCGCGTACGCCTCAGAAATTTGGGCACAACTGACAAAAAATCTTCTCACAAAATCAAGCACAGAAAGATTTCGAGAGAACATTATTTCACAAAGGAGGGTTTATGGCATTTACGCATTTACATGTCCATACAGAATACAGCCTTTTGGATGGCTCTTCCAAGATTAAGGAGCTGACTGCAAGGGCGAAAGAGCTGGGAATGGACAGCATGGCAATCACCGATCACGGCGTTATGTACGGCGTCATCGATTTTTACCGGGCTGCCAGGGAAGTGGGGATCAAGCCTATCCTTGGCTGTGAGGTTTATGTGGCTCCCGGCTCCCGTTTTGACCGGGAAAGCGGAGCAGGAGAGGACCGATACTATCATCTGGTGCTGCTGGCGGAAAATAATACAGGTTATAAGAACCTGATGAAGATCGTTTCCAAGGGCTTTGTAGATGGTTTTTACTATAAACCAAGAGTGGATCTTAAGCTGCTTACTACGTATCATGAAGGTATTATCGCTCTTAGCGCCTGCCTCGCAGGCGAAGTACAGAAATATCTGGTAAGAGGTATGTATGAAGAGGCAAAACGGTCAGCTTTAAGGTATCATGAGATTTTTGGAAAAGATCATTTTTATCTGGAACTTCAGGATCATGGAATGCCGGAGCAGAAGATGGTAAATCAGGGACTTTTGCGCCTGTCACAGGATACAGGTCTGGAACTGGTGGCTACCAACGATATCCATTATACCTATGCAGAAGATGCCAAGGCTCATGACATATTGTTGTGTATCCAGACAGGTAAAAAGGTAACGGATGAGGACCGTATGCGTTATGAAGGGGGACAGTATTACTGCAAATCCGAGGAAGAGATGCGCAAACTGTTCCCTTATGCCCAGGAGGCTATTGATAATACCCATAAAATTGCAGAACGGTGTAATGTGGAGATCGAGTTTGGTGTTACCAAGCTGCCAAAATACCAGGTGCCGGAAGGATTTGATTCCTGGACTTATTTAAACCATTTGTGCCGTGAAGGCTTTAAGACCCGTTATCCGGATGATAATGGTACTTTAAGTCGCCGCCTGGATTATGAATTAGGCGTGATCCGTACCATGGGATATGTAGATTACTTCCTGATCGTGTGGGATTTCATTAATTATGCCCGCTCACAGAATATCATGGTGGGGCCGGGCCGTGGCTCTGCTGCGGGAAGTATTGTTTCCTATACGTTGGGGATCACTAATATTGACCCGGTGCGTTACAATCTGCTGTTTGAACGTTTCTTAAATCCGGAACGAGTGTCTATGCCTGATATAGACGTGGATTTCTGCTACGAGCGCAGACAGGAAGTTATTGATTATGTTGTGCGCAAATATGGCAAAGACCAGGTTGTACAGATCGTTACTTTCGGTACGCTGGCTGCAAAAGGTGTAGTCCGGGATGTAGGCCGGGTGCTGGATCTGCCTTATGCCATGTGTGATTCTATTGCAAAAATGATCCCTAATGATCTGGGAATGACACTGGATAAGGCTCTTACAGCCAATCCGGATCTAAAGAAGCTGTATAACGAGGATGAGCAGGTAAAATATCTTATTGATATGTCCAAACGTCTGGAAGGACTGCCAAGACATACCTCCATGCATGCAGCAGGTGTTGTGATCGGCAGTCGTTCGATTGACGAGTTTGTGCCTCTTTCCAGAGCCGCAGACGGAACTATTACCACCCAGTTTACCATGACTACCATTGAAGAGCTGGGGTTGTTAAAAATGGATTTTTTGGGTCTTCGTACACTGACGGTGATCCAGAACGCTGTACGTCTGGCAGAAAAAGACTATGGCATCAAGCTGGATATGGACCATATTGATTACAATGATAAAAAAGTGCTGGAATCCATTGGTACAGGCCGTACAGAAGGTGTGTTCCAGCTTGAAAGCGGCGGTATGAAAAGCTTCATGAAGGAGCTGAAGCCGGAGAACCTGGAAGATATCATTGCAGGTATATCCCTGTATCGTCCGGGGCCTATGGATTTCATCCCCCGTTATTTAAAGGGCAAAAATGACAAGAACTCCATTACCTATGAGTGTCCTCAGCTGGAGCCTATTTTAAGCCCTACTTATGGTTGCATCGTTTACCAGGAGCAGGTTATGCAGATCGTCCGTGATCTGGCTGGTTATACCATGGGGCGAAGCGATCTGGTGCGCCGTGCCATGAGTAAGAAAAAAACGGCTGTTATGGAGAAAGAACGCCAGAACTTCGTTTATGGAAATGAAAAAGAGGGCGTAAAAGGCTGTATCGCCAATGGCATTGATGAAAAGACCGCAGATCACATTTATGATGAGATGATCGACTTTGCAAAATATGCTTTTAACAAGTCCCATGCAGCAGCTTATGCTGTGGTTTCTTATCAGACAGCTTATTTGAAATATTATTATCCAAAAGAATTTATGGCGGCGTTAATGTCTTCTGTTATGGATTATGTAAGCAAGTTTTCAGAATATATCCTGACCTGTCGCCGTATGATGGATATTGCCATCCTGCCGCCTGATATCAATGAAGGAGAAAGCGGGTTCTCTGTATCAGGAGACGGCATCCGCTATGGGCTTTCTGCGATCAAGAGCGTGGGAAGACCGGTAGTAGATGCGATCCTGGAGGAACGAAAGAAAAATGGTGTTTTCAGTTCCATGGAAGATTTTATCAACCGTATGACTAACAAAGAAGTGAACCGCCGTACCATTGAAAACTTTATAAAGTCAGGTGCCATGGATTCCCTTCCAGGCACCAGAAGACAGAAGGTTGCAGTAGCGCCGGTCCTTCTTGATAATAAAGCAAGGGAGCGTAAAAATGCCTGGGAAGGCCAGATGAGCCTGTTTGACCTGGTATCAGAGGAAGAAAAAAAGGAATATCAGGTATCCTTCCCGGATGTGGGAGAATATTCCAAAGAAGAGCTGCTGGCTTTTGAAAAGGATATTCTGGGCGTGTACATCAGCGGTCATCCTTTAGATGATTACGAAGGGCTCTGGAGAAAGAATATTACTGCTACAGCAGCTGATTTTATAGTAGATGAAGAGACTGAAGAAGCAGCAGTAAAAGATGGCATGAAAGCGGTAGTAGGAGGTCTGGTGGCCGGAAAGGTAGTAAAAACTACAAGAAGCAACCAGATGATGGCATTTATCACACTGGAAGATCTGATGGGCTCTGTAGAGGTGATCGTTTTCCCGAAAAATTATGAGGCAGACCGTGATATCTTAACAGAGGATTCTAAAATCTTTATCAAAGGCAGAGTGTCTTTAGGGGATGAACCAGTGGGAAAACTGGTATGTGAGCAGGTGATTCCTTTTGCCAAGGTTCCAAGAGAATTGTGGCTGCAGTTTGAAGACAAAGAAATGTATCAGGCCATGGAAGGAACTATTTTAGGCATTCTAAAAGAAAGTGAAGGCCCGGACAGAGTCGTTATTTACTTAAAGAAGGAGCGGGCGAAAAAAATACTGCCGGCAAACTGGAAAGTAGAGGCTGCAGGAGAACTGTTGGATACACTGGTTTGTAAACTTGGTGAAAAAAATGTCAAACTTGTAGAAAAAAACTTGATTAATCTTGGAAAATGAATTAGAATAACGTTGTGCATTTATTTAAGAACAGAAGTAACACACATCAGATCTGGAGATGTGCTTAAAACAAGGAGGTAGATTGGTATGGCAAAGTCAGTAAAGACCATTGGAGTATTAACCAGCGGAGGTGATGCTCCTGGAATGAACGCAGCCATTCGTGCAGTTGTAAGAGGTGCGATCAATAAGGGTCTGAAAGTAAAGGGCATTATGAGAGGATATGCCGGACTTTTAGATGAAGAGATCGTGGACATGGATACTACCAGTGTATCAGATATCATCAACCGCGGCGGTACCATTCTCTATACAGCAAGATGTATGGAATTTACAAAACCAGAAGGACAGGAAAGAGGAGCTGAGATCTGCCGCAAACATAACATTGACGGTATGGTAGTTATTGGTGGTGATGGATCCTTCCGCGGCGCAGGAAAGCTTTCTGCACTTGGTATTAATACCATTGGACTTCCTGGAACCATTGACCTGGACATTGCATGTACTGATTATACTATTGGTTTTGATACAGCTGTAAATACTGCGATGGAAGCGATTGATAAGATTCGTGATACATCTACCTCCCATGAACGCTGCAGCATCGTTGAGGTTATGGGCCGTAATGCAGGTTATATTGCTTTATGGTGCGGTATTGCAAACGGCGCAGAAGACATCCTGCTTCCAGAACGCTATGATGGCGATGAGCAGGCTCTGATCAACCGTATTATTGAGAACCGCAAGAGAGGAAAGAAACATAACATCATCATCAATGCAGAGGGTATCGGACATTCTGGTTCCATGGCAAAGCGTATTGAAGCAGCTACAGGTATTGAGACCCGTGCTACTATTTTAGGTCACATGCAGCGTGGTGGTACACCTACCTGTAAAGACCGTGTATACGCATCTATTATGGGCGCAAGAGCTGCAGAACTGCTGGCAGAAGGAAAGAGCAACCGTCTGGTAGCATACAAGCATGGTGAGTTTGTAGATTACGATATCCAGGAAGCATTAAATATGAAGAAGGATATTCCAGAATCCCAGTATGAGATTTCAAAACTGCTGGCAAGATAAACACCGCTATTTTGGTGAATGCCGGCTGAACTGTAATGAATGTTGAAAATATGAGAGTCCGCCGCTACCGGTATATGCCGGTGCAGCGGACTTTAATGTGTACAGCAAAAACTTCGAATGTGCAACGGTGCGTTTTATATGCGGGATTTATGAGTATTGTGACAGAAAGGATAAGAAAATATGACAGATAAAGTGGTGCTCTGCGGAGCTAATTCCTATGAGCAGAAATACTATTTTAACGAAGAATTCCAGTCTCTCCCACAGTCTGTAAAAGATGAGCTGCACATCATGTGTGTCCTTTTTACAGAAGATGTAGGCGGTATCCTTACTATGGAATACGATGAAAAGGGAAATCTGGACTTTCAGGTCATCTCTGAAGAGGGAGATTATCTCTTTGATGAGATTGGCAGTGTGTTAAAGATCAAGGAATACCAGGAGACAAAGAAAGAACTTCTGGAAGCTTTAGAGCTTTATTACAGGACCTTCTTTCTGGGGGAAAATGTAGACTGGGAAGAGGAAAAAGAAGATCAGGAAGGCGACGAAAAGGGAGAAACAGATGAAGTTTAAGATCGGTGATACCCTTTTAGATAACAATGTATTCCTGGCTCCTATGGCGGGTGTGACAGATCTGCCGTTTAGACTTTTGTGCCGGGAACAGGGAGCAGGCATGTCGGTAACTGAAATGGTCAGTGCAAAAGCTATTTTATACAAAAATAAAAATACAAAAGAGCTTCTGGCAGTGGATCCGGCAGAAGGTCCGGTTTCTGTACAGCTGTTTGGCTCTGATCCGGAGATCATGGCGGCGATCGCAGCTCAGATCCAGGACGGGCCATATGCTGCAATTGATGTAAATATGGGATGCCCGGTGCCGAAGATCGTTAATAATCATGAAGGTTCTGCCCTGATGAAAGACCCGGCCCAGGCAGAAAAAGTGCTTACCGCCATGGTAAAAGCAGTGAAAAAGCCGATTACTGTAAAATTCCGCAAAGGCTTTAATGACCAGAGCATCAATGCCGTAGAGTTTGCAAAAATGGCAGAAAGCTGTGGAGTGGCTGCTGTGGCAGTTCACGGGCGTACCAGGGAACAGTATTATTCCGGAAAGGCAGATTGGGATATCATCCGCCAGGTGAAAGAAGCGGTAAAAATACCGGTGATCGGAAACGGGGATGTGTTTACACCTGAGGATGCAAAAAGAATGTTGGAGGAAACAGGCTGTGACGGCATCATGGTAGGCAGAGGTGCAAAGGGGAATCCCTGGATCTTTAAGCGTATCACTCATTATCTGGAAACAGGGGAGCTGCTGCCGGGACCAACGCTTATGGAAGTACGGGATATGATCCTGCGTCATGGAAAGATGCTGACAGAGTATAAGGGTGAGATGACCGCCATGCGCGAAATGCGCAGCCACATGGCCTGGTACACCAAGGGAATGCGGAATTCTGCAGCTCTGCGCTGTGAGATCAATCAGGTAGAAACCTTAGAAGGTCTGGCAGAACTTTTGGAAAAAAGAATGGAAGCAGAATAAAAACAGAATAATAGTGGCATAAAACAGAGAGCAGGCAGGACAGAAGGAAAGTCTTACCTGCTTTTTACTTTTTAAGACATAACTTATA
>OASW01000393.1_pt1 | contig 14083 bp, 8 predicted proteins | sample 1475831 | NCBI WGS metagenome assembly OASW01 (sample SAMEA2579927, study PRJEB22360) | human gut metagenome
GGTGTTCGAGGATTGCGGGAATTGCATAGCAATGGAGCAATCCGGTTACATCAGTGAGTGGCAAAATTTACTTTTGACACTCACATCATAAAATGTGTATACAAAAAGCTGCAGACGTATCCAAATGGCGCCTGCAGCCTTACTTAATTACAGCTTAAAGCAGATGACAAGCAGCCATATGTCCTGGTTCTACTTCACGTAGCACCGGCTTTTCCTGAAGGCAGCGGTCGGTAGCATATGGGCATCGGTCGCTGAAATAACAGCCCTTTGGAAGGTTTACAGGGCTTGGAATCTCTCCCTTTGCATCAATTCCCTGAACCAGCGGCTTTTCGCCTACAGTAGGAACTGCTGCAAACAGCACCTTGGTATACGGATGTACCGGATTGGTGAAAAGGGTGTGTTTATCTCCCATTTCCACAATACTTCCCAGATACATAACGCCCAGTCTGTCACTGATGTGACGTACAACTGATAAGTCATGTGCAATAAACAGATAAGAGAAATTAAACTCATCTTTCAGATCCATTAACAGGTTTAAGATCTGGGCCTGAATGGATACGTCCAGAGCGGATACCGGCTCATCGGCAATGATGAACTCCGGATTTACAGCTAAGGCTCTTGCAATACCAATACGCTGTCTCTGTCCGCCGGAGAACTGATGAGGGTATCTTCCAGCCTGCTCCGGTCTTAAACCAACACGGGCTAAAATACTCATGCAGCGTTCTCTTGCTTCTTCTTTGGTCTTTGCAATGCCATGGAACAGAAGGGGTTCCATAATGATGTCAGCAACTCTCTGTCTCGGATTTAAGGATGCATAAGGATCCTGGAAGATCATCTGCATGCTCTTGCGGTAAGGAAGAAGCTCATTTGGTCCTAAGTGGCTGATATCTTTTCCTTTATAGAGTACCTGTCCGGAGGTTGGCTCCAGGAGGCGGATAACGGTTCTTGCTGTAGTAGATTTACCGCAGCCGCTTTCTCCTACCAGACTGAAAACTTCCCCTTTTTTAATCTCAAAGCTTACATCATTTACAGCGTGAACTACTTTATCTTCTTTTACAAGCTTTCCCTTTTCAAAACGAAGGGACTGCAGGAGGCCTTTTGTAAGGTGGAACTCCTGACATACATTTTTTACTTCAATGAGAGTCTTGGATGTTTCCATTTATGCTTCCTCCTGTTCTTTTTTCTTTAACAGTGGGAAGTGACATGCAGCCATATGGCCCGGTCCCACTTCCTGCATCTGCGGCTTTTCATGGCGGCATATCTCCTGGCAGTATTTACATCTTGGTGCAAAATAACAGCCTTCCGGCAGCTCAAACATATTTGGAACCATACCAGGAATATAGTCCAGACGGTCTCTGTCCTCATACAGCTTTGGAATAGAATTTAAAAGTCCCTCTGTGTATGGATGTGCATTATGATAAATAATATCCTCTGTTTTTCCGGTCTCTACCAGTTTTCCACAGTACATAACATTGATCTTGTCAACCATCTGGGATACAACTGCCAGGTCATGAGTGATCAGCATCAGAGAGGTATTATGCTCCTTCACCAGCTTTTTCATAAGCTTTAATATCTGTTCCTGAATGGTAACATCCAGGGCAGTAGTAGGCTCATCTGCAATCAGCAGCTTCGGATTAGTAGCCAGTGCAATGGCAATGATAACACGCTGGCGCATACCACCGGAAAACTGGTTTGGATATTCTTTTAAGCGTTCTTCCGGATTTGGGATGCCTACTGCATGGAGCAGCTCAATACAGCGCTCTCTTCTCTGTGCCTTGTTCATCTGTGGCTCATGAAGGATCAGCACTTCTTCCATCTGTCTCTGGATGGTATAAAGAGGATTTAAAGATGTCATAGGATCCTGGAATACCATGGAAATGTCTTTTCCACGGATCTTTGACATATCTCTTTCACTGATCTTTGCCAGGTCTTTTCCATCAAACATGATATGGTCTGCATCAACCACACCCGGATCTTCTACCAGCTTTAAGATAGAGAAACTGGTAACAGACTTTCCACTTCCGGACTCACCTACGATACCTAAGATCTCACCTTCTTTTAAGCTGAAGCTTACATTATCTACTGCTTTTACCACGCCCTTGAAGGTGTGGAAATATGTTTTTAATCCCTGTACGTCTAATAATACTTTATCTTCCATACCGCACCTCCTATTTCAGATTCGGGTTCAGCTCATCTCTTAAGAAGTCACCTAAAAGATTGATACCGAATACGATCAGCATGATATACAGACCTGGGAACACAGATGCCCACCACAGGCCTGAGAACAATACATCAAAACCAGTTTTTACAAGCAGTCCCAAAGAAGGCTGTGTGATCGGCACACCAACACCTAAAAAGCTTAAGGTTGCCTCTGTCAGGATAAAGCTTCCGATCTGGATAGTTGCTAAAACGATAATGGAATTGATAACGTTTGGAAGTACATGTTTTATAATGATAATACGGTTTGGAAGGCCGATGGTACGTGCTGCTTCCACATATTCCATTTTTTTAACGGAAAGTGTTTCACCGCGGACTGTTCTTGCATAAGTTACCCAGCCTACCATAGTCAGGGCGATGAGCAGTTTTCCAACACCCCGTCCAAATACGGACATGATGAATAATGCGATCAGCATTGATGGGAAAGACAGCTGTACATCTGCAATACGCATGATAACAGCATCTACTTTGCCGCCAAAATATCCTGCTAACAGTCCCAGTGTGGTGCCAATGGCACAGGAACAGATCATGCCTACCAGACCGATCATAATGGAACTTGCGCTACCATAGATAATGGCACTTAAAATATCACGGCCCTGTTCATCACTTCCCAGAAAAAATCCGGCTTTTCCGCCGTCTAACCATACAGGTGGAAGATAAGAATCTGCCAGACTGATGGCAGTCAGGTCGTATGGGTTCTGCGGAGCCAGGAAACGTCCAAATACTGCAACCAGGATTGCAACTACCACCAGGATACTTCCGATGATGGCTGGAATATTGTGTTTATAGTGATAGAAAAACTCAGACTTTAAAAAGCTTTTCCACCATCCTGTTTTTTCAATGGTTACTTTCTCTTCCATGTTCATCACCTCAATTCAATTCTAGGATCAATGAGTGTATATAAGATATCAACGATAAAGTTCAGCACCACAAACATGCAGGCTGCTGCCATCAGATAAGCCACGATAATAGGTCTGTCTGATTTATTAATAGCATCAATAAGCAGCTTGCCCATGCCAGGCCATGCAAAAATGGTCTCTGTAATGGTGGTGAACGCGATCATATTTCCCAGATCCATACCGAAAATAGTAACAACCGGGATCAGCGCATTCTTTAAAGCATGTCCAAAAAGAATGGACTTGGCAGGAACACCTTTTGCTCTTGCAAACTTAATATAATCCTGACGCATATTTTCCAGGATACCGGAACGGGTCAGTCGAAGCATGGTAGCCACATTGGTCAGGGCCAGTGTTATTGCCGGAAGAATGACATAACGGATACCTCCGGGAGCAAAAATGCTTAAAGCTACATTTCCCACCATTACCGTATTTCCACGGCCGGAAGCCGGAAGCAGTCTTAAAACAACTGCAAAAATGTAGATCATCATCATGCCGACCCAGAAGGAAGGAAGAGAAATACCTAAAATAGAACCGGACATAATGAGCTTGCTGCTGGCTCTCTTAGGATAAGCGCCTGCATATACACCTAAAGGAATGGCAATACACAGTACAAGACAGGCTGCAACAGCAACTAATTCAAGAGTCGCAGGCATACGTTCAAAGATCAGATCCATGGCTGGTTTTCCATATGTATAAGATTTACCAAAATTGCCATGAAGCACATCTCTGATAAAAATACCATACTGAACGGGAAGGGGCTTATCAAGTCCCAGTCTGGCTCTTGCGGATTCGATCTGTTCAAGGGTTGCATTTTCCGGTACCAGCATATCAACCGGGTCACCGATAAAGTTGGTCAGCAGAAATACGAGAAGAGATACTATAAAAAGTACCACGATCATCTGCACAAACCGTTTTACAACATACTTTATCATAAAATCTTACCTCCTGTTATCATCAGAGTATCTAATATTCCTTTTATCCTCATCTTCACCTGCCTTTGCGGCTGGTTTGGATCATCACCGTCAGCTGCACACGCAGGTACAGAGAGGATGTTGGGGCTCCGGCGGATTCCGGGAGCATATTTTAATGAAAAGGAGCCGTTTAATTTTACACGGCCCCTTTACTTTGTTACCTAACGTTTATTTATAAGAGAACTCCCATGCATATACATACTTGTTCATTCTTGGGGTGTAATTTAAAGTATCCTTGATCGCATATGTATCCTGCTCAAAGTGAAGCGGAATGTATGCATAATCTTCTCTTGAGATCTTGTCAGCCTCTGCTACCAGTTCACCTCTCTTGGTATCATCCATCTCAGTGAATGCCTGATCAACTAAGGCATCTACCTGTGCGTTGGAGTAATGACCTCTGTTGACACCGCCATCACCTGCCTCACGGTTATAGGTGTAAAGCATATCGTGCATAAGAGAAAGTCCATCACCAGAAGCATCAGACCATCCGGTCATTAAGAACATGGATTTATTCTCTAATGGTTTAATGTAGCTGAAGAAGTTAGCCTTTGGCATCAGGTTTAAATTAACCTTGATACCTACTTTTTCAAGATAACCTGCTACTGCCTGGGCGATCTGCTCATCGTTCATGTAACGGTCATTTGGAGCATCTAAGGTTACTTCAAAACCATCTGGATATCCAGCTTCTGCTAACAGCTGTTTTGCCTTTTCAGGATCATATGCTTCACGGGTAACTTCGGTGTAGCCTACATAATCTTCCGGAACAACAGAGTTCATTTCATATGCGCATCCATTCATGATGTTCTTGATAATGGTTCCTTCATCAATTGCCAGATACATAGCCTGTCTTACTTTGACATCAGACATTGGATTTTTCTGTCCAGGGAACAGAGGAGAATCCTCACGGCTGTCCAGGTTCAGGTAGATCTCACGAAGACCCTTCTGCTTGATCACGCTGATACCCTCAGTTGCATCCAGACGGTCAATATCTCTTGCAGATACGTCAATAGTAAAATCAACATCGCCAGTCAGCATGGTAGCGGTTCTGGTTGCTTCATTTGTAATAGGACGGAAACGTACATTCTTAATAGCCGGAACTTCGCCCCAGTAATCTTCGTTTGCTGCCAGGTCGATATGGTCTTCCTTAACCTGCTCTACGAATTTGTAACGGCCGGTACCAATTACATTGTCTGCAACCTGCTCTTCTGTGCCAACTTCTGCAATTTCCTGTTTTAATACATACAGCTGGGCAACGTTAAACAGCATTAAAGGGTTTGGGGTTTCAGTCTTAATAACAACGGTATTTGCATCAGGTGCTTCCACAGACTCAAAGCTGGATGTGTAGCTGCTGTATGCAGATGGGGAATCAGGATTGGAAGCCAGATTGATAGATGCAACAACGTCGCCGGAATCCATTACATCACCATCATGGAACTTAACGCCTTCTCTTAAATGGAAGGTCCAGGTTAAACCATCCTCAGAGGTCTCCCAGCTTTCTGCCAGACAAGGACCAAAGGACATATCTGCATTCTGGGCAACCATTGCCTCATAGATATGGAGCATGATCTGGTTTGTAGGTCCCTCATCATATCTGTATGGGTCCATAGACAGTACATCAGATGATGTTACGATAACCAGGCTGTCCTTTCCAGAAGCGTCTGCTGCTGTGTTTCCAGCTGCTTCACTGCTTTCTGCTGCGCTGCCAGCTGCTGTGGTGCTGGATGCAGAAGATCCGCCGCAGCCTGCAAGGCTTGCTGCCATTGCTGCTGCAAGTGCTACTAATAAAGCTCTTTTCTTCATTTTTCATATCCTCCTCTATCTTACTTTTTCCGCCAGCCTTCCTTGCGGGAAGACTATATAGAAAAAGCAGGGCACACTTCTCGCATGCACAGTTCCCTGACTGTTTTCAAAGCGCCCTTGCTTTAGTGACCATTCTATACGATTCTTTATATCGCTGTCAAATGTCCGTACAGAAAATACAACACTTTTCTTATTAAAATTTATTTTTTATTGTCTTTAGGTTGTTTTATTTGTTTTATTGATATATAATCAACCCAATAAGGAGGATTACTTACATGAAGCATAAACTATTAATCCTGACCCGGAATCCGGTGGCAAAAGTAGGGATCGCCTCTTACCTTTCTTCCCTTTTTGGACAATACCTTACCATTGTGTCTACCAGAATTGCTGACCTGAAGCCGGAGGATATGGAAGATGCAGGCTGTATCCTGTATACAGCAGGTGAATTAAAAGAGCAGATGCCTTTTTCCATTCCGGATTCTGTAAAACAACTGGTATGTATGCGTACATTTAACCATACCTATCTCCAGCGCATCCTTCAGATCCCGCCTGGGTCTTTTGTATACCTGGTCAATGATACAGTGGACACCACCTATGAGATCATGGAACAGTTAAAAGAATATGGCTTTTCCCAGTACCATTTTCTCCCCTATCTTCCGGGTACTGGAGAGGTACGGAAAGATATCCAGTATTGTGTAACTCCGGGAGAAGTTCATCTGGTTCCTTCTTTCATCCATCAGGTAATCGATATTGGCAACCGTATTGTAGATATTTCTACTATTAACGAGCTGATCGCCGTTTTCAAACTTCCTTCCAGCCTGGCCGATGAGGTTACAAAAAATTACTTAAACCATATTATCCAGATACAGAAGCTTTCCAACCAGCAGTTAAGCCAGGCTCTGGATATGAAAGAGATCACGCGGGGAATTTTGGAGAATGCCTCAGAAGGCCTGTGCCTGCTAAACCAGTCCGGCAAAATAGAACTGTGTAATTCCCTTTTTCTGAGGATGACCGGGATCAAAGAACGTGATATTCAGGAAAAAGATTTTTCAAGATTGTTAGAAGAGGCCGGGATCATTTACGATTATCCCAGCCAGAATGACGGAATTGCTGTACACAATGGAGAAGAAGCTTTCCGCATGTGGTTTCAGGACTTCAGCATTGCAGACAGCCGTCAGGTACGCCTGATCCATACAAACCCACTCCAGGATGCCCAGTTTCCTACCCGTATTACGAAATTATGCGATTTCAGTTACTTTTCTACTGCAAACCCACTGCAGCTGCATATGTTAGACACAGCACGAAGAGTATCTGTCAATGATTTTCCTATTATTATAGAAGGGGAAAGCGGCACGGAAAAGGAACTTTTGGCCCAGGCCATCCACTTAAATTCCCGCCGTCACGACGGGCCATTTATTTCCTTAAATATTTCTTCCCTGAAGTCAGAGTCCGCTGAAGCAGCCCTCATTGGCAGCTATGAACAGCAGGAAAATGGTGTCCGTAAAAAAACCGGCGCACTGGAAGCTGCAAAAGGAGGAACACTACTGATCAATAATCTTCAGTATGCAGATTCAGAACTGCAGCGCCTTCTTTTAAGTATCTTAAAAAATGGCTTTTTTATCCCGCTGGGAAATAATTGTTCCCCCCAGCCTCTGGACCTGCGCCTGATCGTTACCTCTGTCAGCGATCTGTACTCCCGCGTTCTGGAAGGGAAATTCTTAGATGAACTGTTTTTCCTGTTAAGTACGGTATCTTTGTATACCATTCCTTTAAGACAGCGCAGAAATGATATCCCCCTGCTTTTGGAAACTTTCTTAAAACGGGCCTTCCAGGAACCGGGACTGACCTCCAAACAGCTGCTTACAGAGCCGGTACTCACTTTCTTAAACCAGTACGACTGGCCGGGAAATGTACTGGAGCTTAAAAATGTTTGTACTTACTTTTCCTGTATCTATCACAGAGAACCACTGTCTTTAAGTGATCTGCCGGGCTATATTTTAAATCAGATCCGCAGGCGTGAACAGCAGCTTGATATAACAGAGCACCGGATCTTATCCCTGATCGCTGCTAATCCCCGCAGCGGACGTTCTTTCCTCTGCGACAAGCTAAATGAAGAAGGGCTGCAGCTGACCCAGGCCAATATCCGCACCAGCCTGCAGCGGCTGGCAAATGCCGGATATATTAAGATCCACAGGACCCGGGGCGGCTGTGAGATCACAGAGCTGGGAGCACTGGTAAATACACAATAAGCCCCTATGATAATGCCAAAGGTGCCAAAATAAGTTTACAAAGCTGTTTTAATCCTGTGCCTCTGCTTGTTTGAAATCTGACGTTCCAGGGCCGTCTGTACTGAACGGCTCTGGTTCCTGATGGGATTCACACCAGATATCGTACCAGAAAAGACAGGCATCCTTCCATGCAGACTGGGCAGTTTCATATTGCTCTGTAAGAGCAGCCATTTCTCCCTCTGCCGGTTCTTTCCTGTCCCCAGACCAAAACTGCTTATTTTCAGCATCTGCTGTCTCACACCAGTGTTCCAGCTCCCATTCTTCTCTATTTCCATTTTTTTCCAGAATCTGCTGATACAATGCCGCTGCACGCTCTGCAGCATTTTCTATAGCCTCTGCAGCCAGGCGCAGTCTCCACTGGTCATAAGCTTCCTCCTCCGGGATCTCCCGCAGCCTGTGACGTTCTGCCCTTGGCACAGCTTTTAAACCTTCGATCAGTGCCTGTTCCTCTGCTTTGATACGAGCCACCAAAGGCTCTCCGGAAGCTTCTTTTTCCTTCCGCTCCAGATAATGCTCATATCCAAAAGGATAATAAAAAGCAGCGTTATTTTCAAAAATAAGCACAGACCTGGCTACCTGGCGGATAAAATACCGGTCATGGGATACAAAAAGAATGGTGCCTTCATATGCCTGGAATGCTGATTCCAGGGTCTCTTTTGCCTGAATGTCCATATGGTTGGTGGGCTCGTCCAGGATCAGAAAATTTGGCCGGCTCTGCAAAAGTTCTGCCAGTACCAGCCTTGCTTTTTCACCACCGGACAGGTCATCCACCCGTTTTGCACCATCCTTCCCTTTAAAAAGATAGGCGCCTAAAATAGTCCTCACTTCCTTATCCGTCAGAGACGGAAACAGGTCTGAAAAATGCTCCACCACTGTTTTTTCTGACTGGATCGCCGCTGAATACTGGTCAAAATATCCAATGGTAATATTATTTCCCAGTGAACAGTCTCCTGCTACAGCAGGCAGGAAACCTGCCACTGTCTTTAAAAATGTAGTTTTTCCGGAACCATTTACACCTAAAAGCCCGATCTTCTGGCCTTTGCGTATACGCAGGCTCAGTTCTAACAAGGGATGTTTATCATAACCGATCTTTAAATGCTCTGCTTCAAAGACCCACTTACTTCCTGATACCAGCGGAGTGATCGTCCCTGTAAAAATATGGGCCATATCTTCCCTTGGCTTTTCCACAGGATGCATCCGCTCTAATATCTTCTTCCTGGAACGGGCGAAAGCGGCCTTTGAAGGCTTATTTTTAAACCTTTTGATCAGTTCTTCCTGACGTTCTATCTCCTCCTGCTGGCGCAGATATGACTTCATCTGGATCTCATAGTTTTTACGTTTCTGTTCACGATACTGGGTATAATTTCCCGGATACCGGGTGATCTTCCCCTGATCCAGCTCATAAATAATATCCGCAGTACGGTCCATAAAAAAGCGGTCGTGGCTGACCATGACTACAGCTCCCTGATACTGCTTCAGATAACCTTCCAGCCAACAGGCTGTTTCCATATCCAGATGGTTCGTAGGCTCATCCAGCAATAACAGATCCGGCTTTTGAAGAAGAAGCCGGATCAGGGCGATCTTAGTCTTCTGGCCTCCGGAAAAGGCTGCTACAGAACGCTTTTTGTCCTCTTTCTGAAATCCCAGACCTGTAAAAAGGGTGTCATATTCCCGCTCATATTCAAAACGTTCCCTGTCAAAAAGGCCTTTTGCAGGACAATGAAGCATCATAAGCTCTTCTACTGTCCGTTCTTCCTCTGCCAAAGCCTGCTGTCCAAGCATCTCCACCGTCAGCTGCCTGGAAGCCAGGATCCCCGGTCCCTGACGTCTGTCATCCCGGTCCAGGCTCAACTCTCCTGCGATCAGCCGCAAAAGCGTAGTCTTTCCCGCGCCATTTCTTCCAACTACTGCAATTTTCTGATTTCCCTGTATTTCAAAATCAATATGGGATAATATAGTTTCACCGCCTAAGGTAACGGTGCCGTCTTTTATCTGGTATTTCATGATGTAAACCTCATATTCCTGCAAATGATCCACAGCTATACTAGTATAGCGAAACAGCGGCTCTGATGCAAGTGTGGCACCTGTAAATCGAAAAAAGTCCCCTTTCTGTGGCAAAACTTCCACAGAAAGGGGACAAATTCACAAATCGGACATCGGATATGTTTTTATGCAAATGGATTTTCTGTCTTATACAGCATTCCTGCCGGCTGGTTAAAGCCGATCTCTTCTACATCAACGCCAATATACTTAAATACCTCATACAGGCTCTTGCCGAAGTGACCGAATGCAACTGCACCGTGATGCGGGAAGCCCTTCTCGATCAGTACATGACGGTAGAAACGTCCCATCTGGGGAATTGCAAAGATGCCGATGGAACCAAATGACCGGGTTGCCACTGGCAGTACCTCGCCCTGTGCTACATAAGCGCGCAGAATGTTGTCAGCTGTACTCTGTAAACGGTAAAACGTAATATCACCAGGCATGATATCACCTTCCAGAGTTCCCTGTGTAACTTCTTCCGGAAGAGAACGGGCCATTATGAACTGATACTTCATTTCACAGAATGCCAGCTTCCCTGAGTTGGTATTTCCACAATGGAAGCCCATGAAGGTCTCCTTTAAATCATAGTTAAATTTGCCCTTGATATCCTCATTGTAAAGGTCTTCCGGTACAGAGTTGTTAATATCTAAAAGGGTTACTGCGTCCTGGCTGATACAGGTTCCGATAAATTCACTTAATGCACCATAAATATCTACTTCACAGGACACTGGAATACCGCGTCCGGTCAGGCGGCTGTTTACATAACAGGGGACAAAGCCAAACTGGGTCTGGAATGCAGGCCAGCATTTTCCTGCAATGGCAACATATTTGCGGCAGCCTCTGTGGTCACGGATCCAGTCTGATAAAGTAAGCTCATACTGGGCCAGCTTTGCCAGGATCTCAGGCTTTTTATTTCCTTCTCCCAGCTCTGCTGCCATATCTGCTGCTACTTCTGCAATTCTTGGATCACCTGCATGCTTATTAAATGCTTCAAACAGATCCAGCTCTGAGTTTTCTTCAATCTCAACCCCAAGGTTATACAGCTGTTTGATCGGGGCATTGCATGCCAGGAAATTTAACGGTCTTGGGCCAAAGCTGATGATCTTCAGATCCGACAGACCAATAACGGTTCTTGCAATTGGCAGAAAATCATGGATCATATCTGCACATTCTGCTGCCGTTCCTACAGGATATTCAGGGATATAAGCCTTGATATTTCGCAGCTGAAGGTTATAGCTTGCATTTAACATACCGCAGTATGCATCACCTCTGCCGGATACCAGATCATTTCCGGTCTCTTCTGCTGCTGCAACAAACATCTTTGGCCCTTCAAAGTGTTTTGCAAGTAATGTTTCAGAGATCTCGGGTCCGAAGTTTCCAAGATAAACAACTAAAGCATTGCAGCCCTCTTTCTTAATATCTTCTAATGCCTGTACCATATGGATCTCACTCTCTACGATACAGACCGGGCACTCATAAATGTCCTCTGCCTCATATTTTGCCTTATAAGCATCTACCAGGGCTTTTCTGCGGTTTACAGATAAAGACTCCGGGAAACAGTCACGGCTGACTGCCACAATACCAATTTTTACTTTCGGGATATTCTCAAACATGTTTTTTCCTCCATATTTACAGGACTGCTTCACCACAGCCCTTATTTATTCTCTTAATGCCCCTATGCTCTTTCTAATGTTTTTGTAATTCTGCCTTTTAAACTTCTATATTTTCACCTTTCAGTCCAATAAAACTGCCCTCAGGAAGTCCGCCTTCTTCATGGCCGATAAGCCATTTATTCACAGCTGCCAACAGTTTCTCTTCACCACTCTTATTTTCCGGTCTGTGGCTTAATTCACCGTTTGTCCCCTTTGGAAGGACCACTACGCAGCGGAAACCTTTATCACTGGTCTGACATGGCGCATAATGAAGAGTAGTTGCATACACTTCGATCATAGTACCTGCCGGAACAAAAAATGCTTTTACCTTAGATGTATCCAATGTATGATCATCTTCTATTTCCTCTTCTTTGGCCAAAAGCAGTACCATATCAGTGACTGCAATATTAATCTCTGAATCCCTGTGATATTCCAGTGCATTTAATCTGCGGTTATGTCCGTTACAGTAACCGATCTGGACAGGCATCTGGCCGTAAACCCCGTCTGCCAGTTCTTCTGCGATCTTTAACTCTTCCAGTTCCTTTACGGAAGCCACATACACCACATCATCCGGACATGGGGTTTCTTCCATTTTCTGTAAAATTTCTTTCAGGTCATAGCCTTCGATGACCTTGCCGTACTTTTTAAATTCCGTATCCATTACACTTATCTGTTTGATCATGATAATTCTGCCAACTCCTTATAATCATTTTTCAGACTTGTATACACTTTCTGGTACAGTCTGTGATATTTTTCATAAACAGCCACTTCTTCTGCCTTTGGTTCTGTGCTGTCCCTGGATGTGATCAGCTGGTCACATGCCTTTTCCACACTTTCATAAATACCGCAGGCAACACCTGCTAAAATGGCAGCTCCCAGTGCCGGGCCTTCATCCTGCACTACACGTTCCACAGAACAGTTGTACAGATCTGCTAACATCTGACGCCATACCGGGCTTTTTCCACCGCCTCCGCAGGCTTTCATACAGTCTACCCGGATCCCCATTTCCTTAAGTATCTCATTGCAGTCACAGAGAGAATATGCAACACCTTCCATGACGGCCCGCAGCAGATGCTTTCTTGTATGGATAGCAGACAGTCCGAAAAATACGCCTCTGCAGTCCGGATCAAGGTGAGGAGTCCTTTCTCCCATTAAATAAGGAAGATACAACAGACGGTTGCTTCCCGGTGCTACAGCTGCCACATCTTTATTGATCTGGTCATATACATCTGCGCCCTTTTCCTCTGCCTCTTTTACCAGATCCTGGCAGAACTGATCCTTGAACCATTTTAAAGAAAGACCTGCTGCCTGGGTCACGCCCATCATATGCCATGCCCCTGGTACTGCGCAGCAGCAGGTATGGATCCTTCCCTTTGGATCAATGGCAGGCTTGCTGGTATGGGCAAATACAACACCTGAGGTACCAATGGTTGTAAAGGCAGTCCCGTCTTTTACAACACCGGTTCCCACTGCTGCTGCTGCGTTGTCACCGGCACCGCCTGCTACCATACATTTTTCAGAAAGACCTGTCCTTTTTGCCACATCTGCAAGCAATGTCCCTGTTGCTTCACAGGATTCATATACCTTTCCTAAAAGATCCTTATCAATGTTTAATGCTTTCAGCACTTCATCTGACCAGCAGCGGCCCGGAACATCTAAAAGCTGCATACCGCTTGCGTCAGAAACTTCTGTGGCAAATACACCTGTCAGTATGTAACGGATATAATCCTTAGGCAGTAAAATATGACGGCAGCGGTTATAATTTTCCGGCTCATTCTTCCGTACCCAGAGGATTTTTGCAGCAGTCCAGCCGGTCAGCGGCGGATTTGCAGTAATCCGGATCCATTCTTCCCTGGGCATGATCTTTAACATGTCCTCTACCTCTGCTCCGGTCCTCTGGTCGCACCATATAATAGATGGACGGATCACTTCTCCCATCTCATCTAACATGACCAGACCATGCATCTGTCCGGAAATACCGATCCCCTTTACGTCATCTTTGCCTGCGCCTGACTTGGAAATAACTTCTTTTATAGTATTAAGAACTGCATCTGCCCAGTCCTCAGGCCTCTGCTCTGCCCATCCGTTCTCTGGCTGATACAACGGATATTCCTGTGAAGCAGAGGCGGTCACTCTTCCATTTTCATCAAACAGCACTGTCTTTGTTGCGGAAGTCCCCACATCAATTCCCAAGAGATAATTCATGATTCCCC
>OASW01000410.1_pt1 | contig 13326 bp, 9 predicted proteins | sample 1475831 | NCBI WGS metagenome assembly OASW01 (sample SAMEA2579927, study PRJEB22360) | human gut metagenome
TTTTGCTGTATTTTTCACATGTTCTAAATGCTTCTCATTTAGAATTTATTTAGAAGAATTTCGCAATATATCCCTGAACCAGAATAAAGATCACAATCAGCGGAAGGATATAACTTACGTAAAAACGTGCCCATCTTGGAAATTTAACACCGGCTCCCTCATTTGCTTCTGCCAGGAATTTTTCAAATCCCCATCCATATCTGCTGGTGCAAAACAACAGATATAACAGACTTCCAATCGGCAGCAGATTATCACTGAGGATAAAGTCTTCTAAATCCTGTATATTGGATCCTGCTCCTAATGGCTGGAAATTACTCCAGATATTAAATCCGAACACACATGGCAATGACAAGATGATCACTACTGCTACATTCCACGCTACCGCTTTCTTTACAGAACAGCCTGTAAGGTCTGTTGCAAAAGAAATAATATTCTGGAATACAGCAATTACAGTAGAAAGAGCTGCAAAGGACATAAATACGAAGAACAATGATCCCCACAGTCTTCCTCCTGCCATATGGTTAAATACGTTTGGCAGTGTGATAAAGATCAGGGACGGACCGGAAGTTGGTTCAACTCCATAAGCAAAGCATGCCGGGAAAATAATCAGACCAGCCATAAATGCAACCAGTGTATCCAGAATAGTAATACTGATGGCTTCGCCAGTCAAACGGTGTTCTTTTCCGATATAACTTCCAAAAATAGCCAGCGCACCAATACCGATACTTAATGTAAAAAAAGACTGTCCCATAGCTGCAAAAATAGAATTTCCCAGTCCTGCATCTACCATTTTTCCAAAATCAGGCTTTAAATAAAACTCCAGTCCCGGTTCACCGCCCTTTAATACCATAGAATGAGCAGCCAGTGCTATCATAAGAAACAACAGGCAGACCATCATCACTTTTGTAATACGTTCTACACCTGCTACCAACCCCTGGGCACAGATACCAAAACAAAGAACTACCACAAAAACCATAAATCCCGCCATCAATGTCGGGTTCCCAAGCATGCTGGTAAACTCTCCAGCTACTGCGTCTGAATCAAGTCCTGTAAAGTCTCCCCGGAGCATTTTAATGAAATAATAGATCATCCATCCTGCTACCGTGGTATAGAACATCATCAGCATATAGTTTCCTGCCATAGCTGCATATCGGGTCAGATGCCATTTTGTATCCTTTGGCTCTAGCAAATTAAAAGAAAGAGCTGCACTTCGTTTACTGGCACGTCCTACAGCAAATTCCATTACTACAATAGGAAGACCAAGGATCAGGAGAAATGCCAGATAAATAAGCACAAAAGCAGCTCCTCCGTAAGCTCCTACAATATAAGGAAATCTCCATACATTGCCCAGACCAATAGCACAGCCTGCTGAGATCAGGATGAAACCTAATCTGGAAGAAAATTTTTCACGTTCCATTAAAAATATTAAACCCCCATTTACTTTGATTTACGCTGTTTTCATTTCAACGTATTACTTTAACGCTTTGATGCGTCAATTTGCTTTTAAAGTGCAAGAAAGAGTTTTTTCACACTCCACATGCGAAAAAACTCTTTCCAAAATATACCATAATTTTTTTTATAAGTCAATTTTATGATACCAGATCAATACGCACATATGAAACCTGATCGATACGCCGCAATATGATACCAGCTCATCAGGTACAGCCTGTTCCCAATTCTTATATCATTATCATTTTATAGATCGAATAATGATAACTGATTAGACTGAGGAAGATCCTTAAGCAGTCCCAAGTCAGACATCAGGGAACAAATTGTTCCATTTACTTTGGTACGGCCTGAGAAATCTTCTACTGACAAGAATGGACCATCCTTTACTGCATCCACCACTGCTTCTGCCGCCTTTTCACCTAAACCATCAATACTACTTAAAGAAGGCATCAGTCTGCCATCAATAATCTGGAAATGCCTTGCTTTTGCCTTGTAAATATCAATAGGCACAAAATCAAAGCCTCTTGCATACATTTCCTGGACAATGCGCATATCTCGCAGCGTATCCTGTTCCTTTTTAGAAAGGGTATCAGAACGCTTTTTATAATCTGCCAGATAATATTCCAACTTATCTCTTCCCTGACACATGATCTCATAGGAAAAAGCGCTGGCGCGGATACTGAAAAAGGCTGCATAATATGCCAGAGGGTAGAAAATCTTACAGTAGGCAATACGCCACGCCATCATAACGTAGGCCGCAGCATGGGCTTTCGGGAACATGTATTTGATCTTCTTACAGGACCATATGTACCAGTCAGGCACGCCATGAGCCTTCATATCCTCTTCCCATTCCGGTTTTAACCCCTTACCCTTTCGCACACTCTCCATGATGGTAAAGGAGAGTCCCTGTTCCATTCCCTGAGCGATCAGATAGATCATAATATCATCTCGGGTACAGATGGCTGTCTGAATAGTGGCTTTTCCTTCCTGAATCAGTGTCTGGGCATTTCCCAGCCATACGTCTGTACCATGGGCCAGACCTGCAATACGTACAAGATCAGAAAAATATTTGGGTTTGGTATCAAGGAGCATCTGCATCGCAAAATCAGTACCAAACTCCGGCACTCCCAGAGCCCCTAAAGGACAACCGCCGATATCATCTGGTGTGATCCCCAACGCAGATGTGTTCTGGAACAAACTCATAACCTCCGAGCTGTCCAGAGGAATGTCCTTAACCGGATCCAAACCGATCAGGTCCTGAAGCATACGGATCATGGTTGGATCATCGTGTCCAAGAATATCCAGTTTTAACAGGTTGTGGTCAATAGAATGGTAATCAAAGTGTGTAGTAACTGTAGAAGTAGTCATATCATTTGCCGGATGCTGTACTGGTGTAAAGGAATAGATTTCTTCGCCTAAAGGCAATACGATGATTCCACCTGGATGCTGTCCCGTAGTACGGCGCACGCCTACACATCCCTGTACAATACGGTTGATCTCACAATTCCGTTTTCTGGTTCCCCTTTCCTCATAATATTTTTTTACATAACCGAAAGCCGTCTTATCTGCCAGTGTGCCAATAGTACCAGCACGGAAAGTCTGACCTTTACCGAAAATAACTTCTGTATAGTCATGAGCCTTACTCTGATATTCACCAGAGAAGTTTAAATCGATATCAGGCTCCTTATCTCCCTTAAATCCAAGGAAGGTCTCAAATGGGATGTCAAAACCGTCCTTTTCCAGAGGTGTCCCACATACCGGACATTTTTTATCCGGCATATCGCAGCCCGCCATACCGGAAAACTTACGAACTTCTTCAGAATCAAAGTCATAGTAACGGCACTTTGGACAATGGTAATGGGGACTTAATGGATTTACCTCTGTAATACCAGACATAGTTGCCACAAAGGAGGAACCTACAGAGCCTCGGGAGCCTACCAGATATCCATCCTCGTTAGACTTCCAAACCAGTTTCTGGGCAATGATGTACATAACAGCAAATCCATTGGTGATAATGGAATGAAGCTCCCGCTCCAAACGGTCTACTACGATCTTAGGAAGATCTTCACCATACATTTCATGGGCGCGGTCATAGCAGATTTTTGTTAAAGTCTTGTCAGAGTCTGGAATAACAGGAGGACATTTGTCCGGACGTACCGGAGCGATTTTTTCGCACATATCAGAAATCTTACGGGTATTTGTAACTACTACCTCGTATGCTTTATCCGGCCCCAGATAAGCAAACTCTTCCAGCATCTCTTCCGTTGTACGCAGGTATAAAGGTGCCTGGTCATCGGAATCTTTAAATCCCTGACCAGCCATGATAATACGCCGGTAAACTTCATCCTGCGGATCCAGAAAATGCACATCACAGGTTGCGCACACCAGTTTTCCAAACTGAGTTCCCAGATCTACGATTCTTTTATTGATCTCGATCAGATCTTCTTCTGTCTTAACTGTACTCTTTTCATCCCTCAGCATAAATGCGTTATTGCCCAAAGGCTGGATCTCCAGATAATCATAGAAATTAACCAGCCTTGCGATTTCCGCATCTGGTGCACCTCTAAGAAGAGCCTGATACAGTTCTCCTGCCTCGCAGGCAGAGCCGATCAGCAGACCTTCTCTATACTTATCCAGAACGCTCTTGGGAATACGGGGACGTCTGGAATAATAATCCAAATGGGACCAGCTAACCAGACGGTACAGATTGATACGTCCCAGATCATTTTTTGCCAGGATGATAACATGATTGGTGGGAAGCTTCATAATGGTCTGGGCATCCATGGTACTTAATTCATTTAAGTGATCCAGATCCTCGATATCACGCTCCCGCAGCATTTTTACAAAAGCGGTAAAAATCTCTGCTGTCGCTCCGGCATCATCGACTGCCCGGTGATGGTTTTCCAGAGAAATATTTAAAGCTTTCGCCACTGTATCCAGCTTAAAACGATTTAAGTTTGGTAAAAGAAGCCTTGCCAGAGATACTGTATCCAACACTGTTGGTGAAAATGGCAGTCCAAGGGCTTCTGCATAATGTCCAATAAAACCTACGTCAAAACCAGCATTGTGGGCTACCAGCACTGCATCTCCCACAAATTCCAGAAACCGGGGTAAGATCACATCAATTTTCGGATAAGGCAATACCATAGCGTCATTAATACTGGTCAGCTTTTCAATATCAAATGGAATGGGCACATCTGGATTTACAAACGTAGAAAACTTGTCTGTGATCACACCATCTACCACTTTTACAGCACCAATCTCAATGATACGGTTCTTTACAGGACTAAAACCCGTGGTCTCAATATCAAAAACAACATAAGTATCTGCAAAAGTCTGGCCTTTAGAATTTTCTACCAGCTGTTTTGTATCATCTACCAGATAACCTTCTACGCCATATAAGATCTTAAAGGTATCTCCTTTATCCAGAGCATGATTTGCATCAGGGAATGCCTGAACGCAGCCATGATCCGTAACAGCAATAGATGACATACCCCATTTTTTCGCCCGCTTTATGATGCTCTTTACATCAGAAACACCATCCATATCACTCATTTTTGTATGGCAGTGCAGCTCCACACGTTTTTCCAGACTGTTATCCATACGCTTGGTAGTAAAATCTTCTGCTTTTTTAATACCTACAATAGAGCCTAATGTAAGTTCTCCATCAAATTTATCAATAGTGGTAACGCCCTTGATCTTAATAAACATGCCTGTTTTGATCATGTCCTTCACTTCATTAAATATCTCCGGCCGAATGAACATCTTTGCTGTAATGGTATCTGTAAAGTCTGTTATATCAAAGGTAAGAATAAATTTACCGCTTCTAAGTTCACGGCTTTCACAGGTTAAGATCTGCCCCCTTAAAGTAACTTCTCCGATTTCTCCGTCAATCTTCTCAATCTCCATAAAGTCATCATCAAAGTCACGTCCATAAAGCACATCCGGATTATTGGAACGTTTGACTGAAAACTTCCTGTCTTCCCCAAAGCTAGAATCTTTTTCTCTTCCCCAGCCTTTTCTTCCTTTGTTTAGCTGAAGTTTTTCCGTTTTTTCTCCTGCTAGTATCTTTGAGGCAACCGTTTTTTCCACATCTGTTGGTTTTGTCCCAATTGCTACAAGAGAAATATTCTCATCATTTCCCGGAACATTTCCTGAAGCTGCCTGATCCATTAGCGCATCCCAGGGAGCTGCTTCAGGCATAGGAATATCCATGATGATAGCATCCTCTTTCTGAGTTTTTTTCTCATCTATATTCCGCATCGCAGCAGGCTGTGAGATATTTTCTCCACTATTCACACTGCCTAATTCATTCTTATGATTCTGCCAGTAAATAGCCTGTGCTTCTCTTTCTAATTTCTGTTCTATCTGCTTTCTTCTGTCATTTTCCTTTGCAGGGATATACAGAAATGACACTTCCACCGGCAAACCACACCGCTCGTTAAATACTTTTTCCAGAACCCTTTTTAATTCATTGGTCTTATCCCTGTTTACCATGGTATCTTCTACAGTCAGTACCATTTTTCCTTCGTTCTCAAAAACGATCTGAGCCTTGCGGAACATACTGTATTCTACGATGCTGTAATGCTTTAATTCTAACAACAGACTATCCTTATACATCTTTAAAAGCTTTTCAGGCGTATACTGTCCTGACAGTCTGTATTTTTCCTGGATCTTAATAGTGATCTGTTTATCTGGAAACAGCTGGTCTTTAATTCCACGTTCCAGATCATAAATATTTTGTTTATGAATGAGCCTTGCGCTTTTCATATAAACACGAATAGAGCTTCTATCTTTGGCAGAAGTAACTTTTTCTACTTCTGCCAAAGCTAAAAGCTCCTTTAAAGGCTCTGCAATATTAAGAGTTGGAAATACTTCTAAAAAACCTTTTGCCATTCAGATTACTTCTTTCTTGCTTTTGCCATTGCTTCCAGTTCACTGCGAAGGGAATTTAACAAATCTTCTTCTGGTACTTTTCGTAAGATCTCACCTTTTTTGATGATCAGACCTTCGCCAACCCCGCCGGCAATACCTATATCTGCCTCTTTGGCCTCTCCAGGTCCATTAACTACACAGCCCATAACTGCTACTTTTACACCGTCCAGACCTTCCATTCCAGAAACCATAGTCTCTACCTGATTAGCAAGGTGGATCAGGTTAATGCGGGTACGGCCGCAGGTGGGACATGAAACCACTTCCACTCCACCCTTTCTAAGTCCAAGTGTTTTAAGGATCTGGCGGGCAGACTTAATTTCCTCAACGGGATCGCCTGTAAGAGAAACGCGAATAGTATCTCCAATGCCCTGATATAAGATAATTCCCAATCCCACTGCAGACTTGATATTTCCGAAAAATAAGGTTCCTGCTTCCGTAATACCTACATGAAGGGGATGATCGATTCTGGAAGTGATCAGTTCATGAGCTTTAACGCACATTAATACATCGGATGATTTGATACTGATGACCAGATTATCATAACCCATATCTTCAATAAGATGTACCTTATCTAAAGCACTTTCCACAATCCCTTCTGCAGTTACACCACCGTATTTTTCTAGCAGATCTTTTTCAAGAGAACCGCTGTTTACACCTACACGGATTGGGATATTCCCCGCTTTTGCCCGGTCTACCACTGCTTTGACACGGTCTGTACTGCCGATATTACCTGGATTAATACGTATCTTATCAGCCCCGTTTTCCATGGCTGCAATAGCCAGACGGTAATCAAAATGGATATCTGCTACTAACGGGATATGGATCTCTTTTTTAATATCTTTAAGAGCTTCTGCTGCCTTCATGGTAGGCACTGCCACACGGATAATATCACAGCCTGCTTTTTCCAGGCTTAAGATCTGGTTTATTGTAGACTTTACATCTTCTGTTTTTGTGTTGCACATGGACTGGATGAGGACGGGATTTCCCCCACCGATCACCCGGTCGCCAATATGAACAACTTTCGTATCCTTTCTGCTCATGTTTCATTCCTCTTTATTTTTAAATTGTTCTATGCATTTCACGCCTACGCTTCTTGTCCTTCAGACAGGAAATATACCTCGCTTTCAACCAGTACATCGTTTCGAAAACGATGTACTGGTTCAATTCCAGCTATCTCCAAAAACGGAGCATTTACAATAGCTTCCTCACATCATTAAACAATATAAATACCATAAGCACCAGCAGAACGATCATTCCCACCGCATGGATCGTTCCCTCTTTTTCCCGGTCAATAGGCTTCCTGCGGATTGCTTCAATGATCAGAAATACCAGCCGTCCACCGTCTAAGGCAGGAAGAGGAAGCAGATTCATCACTCCCAGGTTGGCACTTAAAAGAACAGCAAAATTCATAAGAACGACAGCAACTACTGTTTTCCCCGCTGATGCTGCCTGCTCTACCGTATGGTCAATGGTCGTAACAATGCCTACAGGACCGCTGATATCATCTGCAGTTACTTTGCCTACAAACATCAGATGAATGCTGTCAAATACATAACCGATCCAATGTTCTACCTCATAAACAGATTGTACTACTAACTGCGCTGGGTTTGTAATCTTCTGGAGGGTTGCATCAAACCGGACACCGATCATAGACTGGCCTGTTCTGTCAATATAGACTGGGGTGATCTTTGCCGATCTCTTCTCTGTTTTTCCGTTTCCATCCGTGTGCTTCCAGGTAATGGTCACATCCTGATGGGGATGAGCTGTAAGATAAGGCGTAAGATCCCGGTAAGAATGGACAGATCTATGATTTACTTTTGTGATCACATCTCCCGGAAGGATCCCCACCTGCTCAGCCGGGTAGCCTTTTTCTACTCCCACCACCACCGGCTCATAAAAACCACCAGCGCAGCCTACGATCACAAGGGACAGCAAAAAAGCCAGAAGAAAGTTAAACAAAGGTCCACCTGCCACTACAGCAATACGGTTAAAAACAGGCTTGTTATTAAAGGCTCTGTCACCTTCTGCATCCTCATCTTCCCCCAGCATAGCACAGGAACCGCCAAAAGGCAGAAGTTTTAAGGAATATCTTGTTTCGCCTTTTTTTAAGCTTAAAAGCCTTGGTCCCATTCCCAGAGAGAACTCTGTTACTTCAATGCCGCTTAATTTTGCGAAAATGAAATGCCCAAGTTCATGGAACAGGATGATTCCCCCAAGGATCAGCACTGCCAGTACACTATTCATAGGATTTCATTCATCCTTTCTGATTTTCATTTAAAACTTATTAGTCTATTCCATTTTGACTGTATAAAATCATAAGTTTCTGCTTCCGCTGCCAGGATCTGGTCTACATCCGGCCCGTCAATTTTTTTATGATGCTCCATAGATGCCTGGATCATATCCGTAATCGTAAGATACGGAATCTTTTTCTTTAAAAACAGACTTACTGCCAGTTCATTGGCTGCATTAAATACAGTTGGCATACTTCCTCCTGTTTTTCCTGCTTCATAAGCCAGCCTTAACCCTTTAAAAGTCTCTGGATCCGGCACATCAAAGGTGATCTCACGAAGCTTTGTAAAATCCAGCCGGTCTCCTGGAAGAAATCTTCTTTCCGGATAATATAATGCATACTGGATAGGCAGCTTCATATCCGGCGTACCAAGCTGGGCGAGCACTGCCCCGTCCTCATATTCGATCATAGAATGGATGACACTTGCAGGCTGGATCACTACCTGGATCTGATCTAAGGATACACCAAAAAGCCAGCCAGCTTCCATAACTTCCAGACCCTTATTTACCATAGTAGATGAGTCAATGGTGATTTTATGCCCCATAGACCAGTTTGGATGTTTTAAGGCATCTTCTACCTGCACCTTTTCCAGCTGTTCTCTCTTCCAGCCTCTGAAAGGACCTCCGGATGCTGTCAGCAAGATCTTGTGGATCTTATTTCCTGCTGCTCCCTGAAGACACTGGAAGATAGCAGAATGTTCAGAATCTACCGGAAGGATCTTAACTCCGATTTCTTTTGCCAGAGGCATGATAATATGACCGGCTGTAACCAGCGTTTCCTTATTCGCCAGGGCAATATCTTTTCCTGCTTCCATGGCAGCAATAGTAGGGCGGATACCGATCATGCCCACTACTGCTGTCACTACGATCTGTGCCTTTGGCTCTGTAGCTGCTGCGATCAGACCATCCATGCCAGAAAAAACTTTTACATCCAGATCTTTTACCCGCTCTTTTAACTCTTTTGCCTTTTCCTCACTCCAGAGGCAGGCAATCTCCGGCTTAAATTCACGGATCTGTTTTTCCATCAGTTCTACATTAGAACCGGCTGCCAGGGCTGTCACCTTAATGTCTTTATTATATCTGACTATTTCTAATGTCTGGGTACCAATAGAACCGGTAGAACCCAGAACAGATATATTCTTTACCATAATTATTCTCCTTTTATAAAGGAAATGCTTATTTAAAACGTTTACTTTAAAAAAGTAACTGCAAAATAAATTGCCGGGGCAGTAAATATCATACTATCAAAGCGGTCCAGAATACCACCATGGCCCGGTATCAGATGACCATAATCTTTAATGTTATGATTTCTCTTAATGGCAGATGCTGCCAGATCACCGATCTGGGAGATCACTGCAGCAATAGCACAGGCAATCGCGCAGGCTGCTATAGGGTTTGCCACTTCTTCCATGTAGTGTCCAAAGTAAGCTCCGTATGCAAGCCCCAGCAAAGCTGAACCGATCACACCGCCAACCGCACCCTCAATGGACTTTTTAGGGCTTAACACAGGGGCCAGCTTGTGTTTTCCAAGAAGCATTCCCACGCAGTAAGCACTAGTGTCGCAGCCCCAGGAGCTTAAAAAGATAAGCCACACAAGATAGACCCCGTCATGCATGCTGCGGGTCTGATACAAAAATGACAGCATTACCGGCACATAGCACACACCAAAGAACGCTCCTGTTATTTCCTCTGTTTTATACCGTGGAAAAGTAAAAACATAAAGAGCCATTAAAAGCATCAAGGATGCAATGATCATTAATGTAAGGTATTTCTGACCTTCAAACCATAAGATCCCATAATAACAGAAGGCTGTCAAATAGCCAACTACGGCCACAGACCGTTTTTCAATCCCAAGAACCCGGTACAGTTCAAAAAGGCCTACCAGAGAGATCAGGGCTGTCACTGCAAAAAGAAGTCCCCCTCCTTTTCCAACGAAGAAAATAGCAAGGATAACCAGTACGATACCACTGATCAGTCGTGTTGTAAACATAAAATTCTCCTTTTCCTTCCTACTATGTACTCCCGGAGTCTTTCCTGCACTTGCTTTTGTGCGTGTTTCTGCCAACCCAATCCAAACCGCATAAACATGGGCTTTTAAAACTAGTACATCGTTTTCGAAATAACTATACCACTCACTTGTCTGCAAATCTGATTGCACAGGCCTAAAAGCCTCAGCGTAGCCCGCTACGCCTGCGTTTTTAGACCTGCACACTCAAATCCGCATCCTACGTGATTCGTACAGTTATTTACGAAACGATGTACTAGGTATAACTGGCAAAAAATCTCCTCGTAAAAACAAGCATAAAAAGATCCCCGACGTACATCATTTTACCCCGCCGAACCGCCGATCTCTTTTATTATACTGGATGATCGCTTTTTCCAGTTCCTTCTCATCGAAATCCGGCCACAGACAATCTGTAACATACAGTTCTGTATAAGCCAACTGCCACAGCAAATAGTTAGATAATCTTAATTCCCCACTGGTGCGGATCAAAAGATCCGGATCCGGGATATCGGCTGTATCAAGATAGGAAGCAAATACAGATTCAGTAATATCTTCCGGCTGCAGTCTTCCTTCTTTTACATCTTCCGCCAGTTTCCCAACTGCTCTGCGGATCTCATCTCTTCCCCCATAATTTACTGCGATCACAAAGGTAAGTCCTGTATTGTTTTTTGTTTCTTCTTCCAGACGGTTAATACCATCTATAATGTCCTGGGCAAAGCGCCTTCTGTCGCCGATCATCTTTACCCGTACATTATTGGCAGCTGCGATTTTTAACAGACGTACCATATAATAACGGAACAGCTGCATCAGCGCTCCAACCTCTTCTTCCGACCTCTTCCAGTTTTCCGTGGAAAATCCATAAACAGTCAGATATTTAATTCCCATCCTGGCAGCGGTCTCTACTGTTTTTTCTACTGTAATACAGCCCTCTTTATGGCCAAATGTTCTTGGCAGCCCTCTCTTTTTTGCCCAACGGCCATTTCCATCTAAAATAAGAGCCACATGAGCCGGTATCACCATATTACTGTCTAATGCCATTTTTTCACCTTTTTTCATCATAAATATATGTTCTCTATAAACATAGATAAGAGGCAGGAGTCTCTCCTGCCTCCGTATTTATTTAATGTCCTCTCGGAGTCTTTCCTGCACTTGCTTTTGTGGCCGATTTTCCGCCAGTCGCACCCAAATTTCATCGACGTACGTCCCACGTACGCCTCAGAAATTTGGGCACAACTGACAAAAAATCTTCTCACAAAATCAAGCACAGAAAGATTCCGAGAGAACATTTTATTTCAGAGACTATACAGTCATGATCTCTTTTGTCTTTTCTTCTACTGCCTTATCAACACGCTCAATGGTCTTGTCCGTCAGTTTCTGCATCTTTTCAGTCAGATCAGCTAACTCATCCTCAGTGATCTCGCCTGCTTTTTCTGCCTTTTTAAATGCATCATTTGCATCGCGGCGGATATTGCGGACAGCAACCTTTGCATTGTCACCTTTCTTCTTTACATCCTTTGCAACCTCTTTTCTGCGATCCTCTGTCATCTCCGGAAAGATCAGACGGATGCAATTTCCATCGTTGGTAGGATTGATACCTAATTCAGATGTAAGAATAGCTTTCTCAATAGCTTTTAATAAACTCTTTTCCCAAGGCTGGATCACGATCATACGTGCTTCCGGAACAGATACGTTTCCTACCTGCTGAAGAGGTGTTGGTGTTCCATAGTAATCTACTTTGATCTTGTCAAGAACATGTGGGTTTGCACGACCTGCACGGATGGTACCGTAATCAGCGATCAGAACCTCCATTGTCTTGTCCATCTTATCCTGATAAAATTTTAAATCTTCCATAAAATTCCCTCCTGAACATACAGCTTTTGCTGTCATTTTATTTTTCTGTAATGATCTTAACTTTATTACCCAGCTGTAACAATGGTTCCATTAATACGACCCTGCATAGCATTTGCAATACCATCTGCTTCATTAAGGCTGAATACTGCCATCGGCATCTTGTGTTCCATACACATAATGGATGCAGTCAGGTCTACTACTGCTAACTTACGGTCGATCACTTCCTGAATAGAAATCGTATCGAATTTCTTCGCATCTGGATTTACCTTTGGATCGCTATCATATACACCATCAATTGCCTTTGCAAGAAGTATACAGTCAGCTTCCATCTCAATGGCACGCAGTGTAATACCTGTATCCGTTGAGAAATACGGATGTCCTGTACCACCTGCAAAAAATACAACTTTTCCTTCTGAAAAGCACTTATTTGCCTGATCTTTTGAGAACAGCTGGGTCATAGTACCGCATGCAAATGGAGTAAAGATCTCAGTCTGCATTCCTGCATTACGGAAAATTTCAGAAACATAGATACAGTTCATAACAGTTGCTAACATACCGATCTGATCTGCTTTAGTACGCTCGATCGCATCGCTGGTACGGCCTCTCCAGAAGTTTCCGCCTCCGATAACAATACCTACCTGAACACCTGCATCTACAGATAACTTCACCTGTCTTGCCACTTCTTTTACAGTATCTTCGTCGAAACCGGTCTTCTTAGGACCTGCAAGGGCTTCGCCGCTTAATTTCAAAAATACACGGTTCATTTTCATAAATGAATATCTCCTTGTGTTGGATTA
>OASW01000431.1_pt1 | contig 12846 bp, 13 predicted proteins | sample 1475831 | NCBI WGS metagenome assembly OASW01 (sample SAMEA2579927, study PRJEB22360) | human gut metagenome
AAAGGACCATAACAGAAGCACCAAAGCCGATGACCCATCCAATTCCCAGTTTAATAAGAAAAATAAGGGCTGCTTTGCGCTTTGTATTGTCCTTTCCGATCATATCGTTTAAAGAATTAATAAATTCATCATAAAAACCAAGTAAAAAAGCAATGGTTCCGCCTGAAACACCTGGAACACTGTCAGCCAGTGCCATGCAGAAACCCCGTACTGCATTTAATAGCATAAAAACTCCTCCTGAAACATGCTGGTTAAAAAGCTTTCTGCTTTCGCCTTAAGAAAAGCTTTCTGTGAACCATTATACATGAAACAGGAGGAAATTCAAGTGAAATGTACTTTATAAGGGGTTTTCAATCACCCTGAAGAGCATCATATCCCTCTTCTCCGGTACGCACCTTTACCACATTTTCTACATCATAGACAAATATCTTTCCGTCGCCGATGTGACCGGTATAAAGTACTTTTTTTGCAAGAGAGATCACATCTTCTACAGGTACTTTACTTACTACAACCTCTAATTTGATCTTTGGAAGAAGGGCAGCTTCTTCTACTTTAATACCTCTGTAATAATTGGTATGTCCTTTCTGGGTTCCACAGCCCATGACCTGTGTTATAGTCATACCGGTTACTCCAAGCTCTGTCAGGGCTTCTTTTAAAGCTACAAAACGGCTCTGGTTAAAGATCATGACCACTTTAGTAAGCTTGGCACCGGCTGTATTTGTGGAAGCAGCAGCTGCAGAACCAGAGGATAAATACGCCTAAAGCGCCAAGAGTTAAGCTATGTCCAAGGATTGCTTTTGGCTTTCCGTTTTTATCGTATTTTCCGATCCTCGGTCCCAGGATCTTTGCACCAATAAAAGCTGCAACACCACCACACATATGAACAGCGGTAGAACCTGCAAAATCATGGAAGCCTAACTGGGCCAGCCAGCCACCTCCCCAGATCCAGTGACCGGAGATAGGATAAACAACTGCACTGATCACTGCACTGTAAATACAGTAAGAAATGAATTTTGCACGCTCTGCCATAGCACCGGAAACAATGGTTGCTGCTGTGGCACAGAATACAGTCTGGAAGATCAGATATGCAGGAAGGGGAACGCCTGCAGGAAGGATGGCACTGTAGTCACCTCTTACAAAAGGATCGAAGCCACCGATCAGGGCACCGCTGCCTGCAAACATGATACCAAAACCGGTGATCCAGTAAAGGGGGGTCCAATGGCAAAGTCCATAAGGTTCTTCATAATGATGTTGCCTGCATTTTTCGCCATTGTAAATCCGGTCTCAACCATGGCAAAACCAGCCTGCATGAAAAATACCAGAGCTGCGCCTACAAGGACCCATATTGTGTTAACTGCTGAAAATTCCATAATATTGCCTCCTCATACATACATGTTCTTCCGGAATCTTTCTGTGTCTGATCTTGTGGGACTCCGATAGAACATATTAATGCAAAAAGGTGCATTGCCCGCCGGTACCTGGCTTTGGCAATGCACCTCTTTGTGCAAAACTGTTCTTACGTAAAAACTAATTTTAATGCGCAAAAAGCACCGGGGATTAAGCACCGGCGCTTTCTATGTGGCTCATTATATGGGCAAAAAAAATTGAATGTCAACAGAAAATTAAAATTTTGTTAATAAAGCAGAAATTTTCAAAAAACTTTTCCTGGACTTTGGCATTTTTACAGACGGCTGACCTTTTTCCATCGTGGAAGCTCTGACTCATACCGTTCATTGATCCAGTCTACTCCCTTTGCAATGCCATCTGCATCAAAAGAACATTCTAAAAATTCTTTTTCTTCCTCTGGTGTGCAGTCAAAACTATAAGGCTCCGGCCATACGCTGACCCGGAGAATGGGGGCGTCCGCTCCTTCTTTTTCAAATTTTTCCATGCGAAAACGCATGCCTTTGCAACTGCCTGTGTATTTTTCTTTTTTTAAGAAATTCACAGGCATAAAATCCTTTAACTGAAGCATAAAATAATCTCCTACAGGTGTGATTTAGCCCCATTATTCGTGATAACTTAATTCCATTAAATTGGTCACGATATTTGTGCAGTCCTCATCGGAAATATCAGATGCAGTATACAAAGTATAACCTGTGCTGCCCCAGGACCAGGATGCCAGTCTTCCGCCGCTTTCTGTGGTTTTTACCTGGGCTTCACCTGCTGCATCCCCGGATTTCCAGCTTACAACCAGAATATCATCTTTGAAGCGCTCAAAAATACCGGCAAAATCTTCAGCAGTGTTGGAAGCACGGTAACAATAAGAAACTCCATTTTCACTAAAAGAAATCTCAGCCACCTCGCCGTTTATAATAAAAAACTGCTTATTTTCCCCGTCTGCCGGAGCGACCATATGGACACCCATAGCTTCAAAATCCTGCTCATTCCCCACCTCTTCTATTGGATTCGGGATAGATGCTGTTTCGGCTTCTGTTGGGGCGACTGTGGTTTCCTGGGCTGAGGTCTCTTTCACTTTGGAAGAAGAACAACCGGAAAGCTGGGTAAGAACAAGACCTGCTGTAAGGCTTACAAAAATTATATAATTTCGTTTTTTCACGTTTATCATCTCCTGTTTTCTATTCAACCGGACTGCTAAGGATCGATTATTTATTAGACCTGCGGTTGACAAATTCTGTTTTTGTTTTGGAATATACGAATTTCTGGCTGGCATATAGTCCATAATAGCCGGATAAAGCAAAAGAAACAGCAATGGCAATAGAAAAATATTCCATTCCTTCATACCCAAACAGTTCCAGTGCGATCACTAAAGAAGTGATCGGGCAGTTGGTCACACCTGCAAACATAGCAGTCATAGCGCAGGCTGCACATAGAGAGGGGGCAAAACCGGTGATCTCACCAAAAGCACAGCCGAGAGTAGCACCTACACACAAAGTAGGCACGATCTCACCGCCCTTAAAGCCGGCACCAAGGGCAATGGCAGTAAAAAGCATTTTTAAGATAAAAGCCTCATATCTGATCTCACCTTCCATGCTGCGCTCAATGAGAGGCATACTGCTGCCACAGTAATCTCTGGTACCTATAAGCAATGTCAGAAGGATAAAAATGGCACTGGCTGCAAGAATACGCACATAGGGATTGGGAAGGAGTTTTTTGTATGTATGCTCTGCACCGTGAAGCATTAGACAAAATACAATACTTACCACAGCACAGACGGCACTTAATAAAATGATCCAGCCTACACTTGAAATATGTACAGGCGGAATAGACAATACAGTAAAATGTTCCCCTGGAAGGCCCATACACCTGGCAATCCCCACTCCTATAAAAGAAGAAAAGATACAGGGAACTAAGGCAGCATAATACAGAACGCCAATACTGATCACTTCCAGTGAAAAAATGGCAGCTGCCACCGGTGTTCCGAATAATGCAGAAAATACAGCGCTCATGCCACACATAATTGCGATCTTTTTATCCTTTTCATCCAAATGTATTACATTTCCAATCAGGCTTCCAAGGCTTCCACCAAGCTGAAGGGCTGCCCCCTCACGGCCGGAAGAACCGCCTGCAATGTGGGTCAGTATGGTAGAAATAAAGATCAATGGTCCTGTGGCCGGTGTAACATGCTCATTGGAAGAAATAGACTCAATGACCATATTAGTGCCCCGGTTGCCCTCTTCGTGAAAGGTATGGTAGAGCCAGACGATGAGGATACCGGAAACAGGGAGAAGATAAAGCATCCATGGATGGGCCAGACGATAGTTTGTAGCAAAACTGACTCCCATGGAAAACAGGCTTCCGATCAGTCCTCCTATACCTCCGATCAAAAGTGCAATCAGACTCCATTTTGCAAAATAGCGCAGATTAGCGGCTAAAGAAGCCTTTGTTTCATCAGCAGAATGATTCATTTGTACAGATCCCCCTAATACTTCCTTTGTAAACGGACATAAGCGCATCTGACTTCTATTTCGTCCATCAGACACGCTTTTGCTCACAAAATTGCTTACATCTCGTTGTAAGCGCCTTTAAATTTTACAAGTTTTGGACGATATCCCGCATCTGTAAGAGCGGTAACGATCTGGTTCTTGTGGTCGGTACCAAATGCTTCCATGGTGATACGAAGCTCTACAGCAGCGTTTCTGTTGATGCTGATAAACTGGTTATGCTCCAGCTTGATGATATTGCCATGTTCTTTTGCAAGAAGTTCTGCTACCTTTGCCAGTTCGCCTGGTTTATCAGGAAGGAGAACAGATACAGTGAAGATCCTGTCTCTCTGGATCAGGCCATGCTGAACGATAGAAGACATAGTGATCACGTCCATATTTCCACCGCTTAGTATAGAAACTATTTTCTTTTTTTCCACATTTAAGTGCTTTAAGGCAGCTACAGTAAGAAGTCCTGAATTTTCTACGATCATCTTATGATTTTCTACCATATCCAGGAAAGCAACGATCAATTCGCTGTCTTCAATGGTAATGATGTCATCTACATTCTGCTGGATGTATGGGAAGAGTTTCTCACCAGGACGTTTTACTGCAGTACCATCTGCAATGGTATTTACCTGGGGAAGGGTCAATACATGTCCCTCTTTTAAAGATTCCTGCATGCAATTAGCACCTGCAGGTTCTACACCAATGACCTTGATCTTTGGATTTAACAGTTTTGCCAGAGTGGAAACGCCGGTACAGAGACCGCCGCCGCCGATGGGGACTAAAATATAATCTACTGTAGGAAGCTCTTTGATGATCTCCATGGCAATGGATCCCTGGCCTGTTGCAACTGCCAGGTCATCAAATGGATGTACAAAAGTATAACCATGCTCATCTGCCAGCTTATAAGCATATGCACATGCCTCATCAAATACATCACCTGCAAGAACAACCTCTGCCCCGTAGCCCTTGGTGCGGTTTACCTTGATCAGGGGAGTTGTTGTAGGCATGACTACGGTTGCCTTAACGCCAGCCAGTTTTGCTGCATATGCAACACCCTGTGCATGGTTTCCAGCAGAAGCGGTGATCAACCCTTTTGCCTTCTCTTCTTCTGTCAGCGTGCTGATCTTGTAGTAAGCACCTCTTACTTTATAAGCACCGGTATACTGCATGTTTTCCGGCTTGAAATATACTTTATTTCCGGTTTGTGCAGAAAAATATTCGCTATAGACCAGTTTGGTTTCCAGGGTGACCTCTTTAACGATTTCAGAGGCCTCTTCAAATTTTTCTAATGTGAGTTCTTCCATGCTAGTATTCTCCTAAAATTGATTATCATGTATAACTATAACACTTTATCCTGTTAAATTCAAGATTGTACATGAAACAGTGCGTTGACGAAATCATTTGCATCGAATTTCTGCAGATCATCGATCTTCTCGCCAATACCGATATATTTAACAGGGATTCCCAGTTCAGACTGGATGGCAACGGCAATACCTCCTTTTGCAGTACCGTCAAGCTTGGTAAGGATGATACCTGTGATATCAGCGACCTCCATAAACTGTTTTGCCTGTGCCAGTGCATTCTGTCCGGTGGTTCCGTCTAAAACAACTAAAGTCTCCCGATAAGCATCTGGATATTCCTTATCGATAATGCGGTTGATCTTCTTCAACTCTTCCATCAGATTTTTCTTGTTATGAAGACGGCCTGCTGTATCGCAGATCAGCACATCCGCTTTTCTGGATTTTGCAGCAGCTACAGCATCGTAGATAACAGCTGCCGGGTCAGAGCCTTCCTGCTGGGCGATAATATCAACACCGGCTCTGGTGGACCATTCTGTCAGCTGTTCAATAGCGGCAGCACGGAAAGTGTCTGCTGCAGCTAAAATAACTTTTTTGCCCTGGTCTTTTAACTGTCCGGCCAGTTTTCCTACAGAAGTAGTCTTTCCAACGCCATTGACACCGATCACCAGGACAACTGATTTTCTGTTTTCAAATTCATAGGCATTTTCACCCAGATCCATCTGGGATTTAATACTGTTGATCAGGATCTCTTTGCACTGCTCAGGATCCTTGATATGCTGCTCTTTTACTTTATTTCGCAGATCTTCTACAATGGCCATGGTAGTCTGGATCCCCAGATCTCCCATGATCAGTGTCTCCTCGATCTCCTCATAAAAATCATCATCAATAGCGGAAAATCCGCTGAAAATAGAATCAATCCCGGACACAATATTGTTTCGGGTCTTTGTAAGTCCTTCTACCAGTCGGCCAAAAAATCCTTTCTTACCTTCTGCCATAAGTCAACTCCTCCTTCATATTGATATGTTCTCCCGTTTTTCTAATTTGTCAGACTGTCTTCTATAAGATTAACAGAAACAAGGGTGGAAATACCCTTCTCCTGCATGGTGATACCATAAAGACGGTCAGCAGCCATCATGGTACCTCGTCGGTGGGTGATCACGATAAACTGCGTGCTTTTGGTCAGCTTATGCAGATATCCTGCAAAACGGTCTACGTTTGAGTCATCTAACGCCGCCTCTATTTCGTCTAAAAGGCAGAATGGGGACGGTTTTAAATTCTGGATAGCAAACAGCAGGGAAATAGCAGTCAGTGCCTTTTCACCGCCGGAAAGCTGCATCATATTCTGAAGCTTCTTGCCAGGTGGCTGCGCAATGATCTGGATACCTGCTTCCAGGATATCTTCTCCTTCCAAAAGCTCTAAGGTACCGCGGCCACCGCCGAAAAGCTCCTTAAATACCTTGTCAAACTCAGCACGGATCTCGCGGAATTTCTCGTCAAACTGACGACGCATACCTGTATCCAGCTCTTCTATGATCTTTTCCAATTCTGCCTGTGCCATTACCAGGTCTTCATGCTGGGTACGCATAAACTCGTAGCGCTCTGACACTTCCTTGTAATCTTCAATGGCATTTACATTGATATTTCCAAGGGCCTTTATCTTCCCTTTTAATTCTTCAATCTGCCTGCGGATCTCAGGGAGAGAGGAAAAATCGTCTTTTTTAAGCTCTTTTGCCTGGCTTAAGGTCATTTCATATTCAGACCACATATAGGCAGCCAGATTTTCCAGATGCTCTTCCAGTTTTTCTGCCTGTGCCTGTACACGGAATAAGTCCTTATCAAGATCAGAAAGCCGGGCAGAGATATCTTCTCTTGTCTGGAACAGATTTTTTTGCTGCTTTGAAACGGCATCTTTTTCTTCAGAGATTTTGAGGATCCTCTCTTCTAACCGGCTGTTGTCTTCGCTGCTTGTATGGATCTGTTCCTGTATCTCTTTGATCCTTGCCTCTTTTTCTTCAATAGCACGTCTGGAGTCTTTTTTTCCCTCTTCCAGGGAAGAATCCTCTTCTTTTAACTTTTGTATCTCACCATTTACACGCTTTTCATTTTCACTGGTAAATGCCAGCTGCTGGTCTAAAGCAGCACATTCTAACTGCAGACTGGATAAATGAGAAGAATAGGTTTCCCTGTTTGTTTTTTCCTGCTCTAAAACAGTTGTTTTTTCACTGATCAGAGCTTCCGACTCTTTGTTACGCTTTTCTAGTTTATCGGCTTCTTCTGTTAAGGACGAACGGCTCTGGTTGATCTCACGGATCTGTTCCTCTAGCTGGGCATGTTCATTTACCAGATCTGTAGACGAATCAGCAATCTCATTTTTTTTGTTTTCAAGTGCTGAAATGTTTATGTGGATGGTATTTTCCTGTAATGCTAGCTGCTGTATTTCTTTTCTAAGTCGGTCTGCCTCTTCTTTTTTTTCGGAAGCTTCTGCTTCCTGAAGGCTTAATTCCTGTTGGATACTGTCTGCCTGTTTTAAATATCTGTTGCAGGAGTTTTCCAGTTCCTCGATCTCTCTGCGTCTTCCCAGAAGATTGCTGGTATTTTTAAAAGCGCCACCGGTCATGGATCCACCTGCATTTAAAAGTTCGCCTTCCAGTGTGACAATGCGCAGGCTATAATGATATTTTCTGGCAATACTAATAGCATGGTCAATGGTATCAGCTACTACTACGCGACCTAAAAGATAGCGGATCAGGCCTTCGTACTCCCCGGATGCCTGCACAAGACTGCTTGCAAGTCCTAAAACACCAGGTTCTTTTAATGCTTCCGGTTTTGGAAACGGTGACTGGTTCTTTCCTGCACTGGTAAGGGGAAGGAAGGTGGCACGACCGTATTTATTCTTTTTTAAGTATTCGATCAGCCTTTTCGCTGTTTCTTCAGAATCAGTGACAATATTTTGGATACTGCCGCCTAAAGCTGTCTCAATGGCAGTTTCATACTTTTTTTCTGTGCTGATGATATCAGCAACAACGCCCCGTATGCCGTGAATGCGGTCCTTTACTTCCATCACACGGCGGATACTGTTTCCATAGCCGTCATAGCGCTCTGCAAGATTTTTCAGGGATTCCAGTTTAGTATGTGCCATATGGTATTCCTGCTGGGTGTTGTTTAAGTTTTTATTTAACCGCTGGACTTCTTTCTGGGCAGTGTTCATAGCTTCTTCTGCCTCTTCGGCTGCAAACTGTACAGTTTCTAACTGCTCCTGTATCATGTTTAAAGAAGCTTTTTCCTGATTTATCTTTTCATCCTGGACAGATTCATCACTTTTAAAGCGGAGAAGCTTCTGTGAAACCTCACTGCGCCGCAAATTTACCTGCTCCAGCATAGTTTCATAGCGCTGCTGTCTGGCAGTAAGACCTGCTTTTTCATTTAATGCCTGGATAATGCCACTTTTTGCCTGTTCGATGACATTTTCTAAATCCTGGATCGTGTGATCTGCTTTTAACAGCTGTTCTTTAGCAGCTTCTAGCCGGTTTCCAGTATCATTTGCCTTTTCCTGTGCATTCTGCCGGTCTTTCTTGTAAGATGCCAGCTGCTCTTCATAATGAGCCAGGTCTTTAGCAATAGCATCTTTACGGCTTTTATAATGCTCTTCGTTAGCCTCTTCTGTATGGATCTGTTCCCGGAGAACGTTGATCTGTCCTTCGTTGGTGCTTTTTGCCATAGCGGCCTCATTTAAGGCATTTCGGTTGGCAGTCAGTGTTTCATCCAGTTTAGACAGCTTTTCCTCTAATGCATCATATTCTTTTCGCAGATCATCAGCTTTTTTCTGGGTTTCTTCCACGTCTCCTGAAAGAAAGAGTCTGCGGTTTTCTACTGCTTTTAACTGCCCCTGAGTATTTTCTGTATCTAAAAGGAACTGGTTTGCTTCACAAAGCTTTAATTCTTCTTTTAACTGAAGATACTCTCTTGCAGATTTTGACTGGCGTTCCAAGGGCCCCACCTGTTTTTCCAGCTCTGATAATATGTCATTTACCCGCACCAGATTGGCCTGCTCATCTTCTAACTTTTTCTGGGCAATGGATTTACGTCTCTTATATTTTACAATGCCTGCAGCCTCGTCAAAAAGTTCACGGCGATCTTCCGGTTTGCCGCTTAATATCTTGTCGATCTGTCCCTGTCCGATAATGGAATAGCCTTCTTTGCCGATACCTGTATCATAAAACAGCTCATTGATATCCTTCAGCCGGCAGGCACTGCCATTGATCATATACTCACTTTCACCGGAACGGTATAAACGCCTGGAAACTGTTACTTCATCGTAATCAATAGCCAGCTGATGATCTGCATTGTCCAGAGTTATGGCCACATAGGCAAAACCCTGGGGTTTTCTAAGCTCTGTACCGGAAAAGATTACATCCTGCATGCTGGCACCACGCAGCTGCTTAATACGCTGTTCACCTAATACCCAGCGGACAGCATCTGCAACATTGCTCTTTCCGCTTCCGTTTGGACCTACAATGCCGGTGATACCATTATGAAATTCAAAAAGCAGTTTATTGGCAAAGGATTTAAATCCCTGGATCTCAATGCTTTTTAAATACATGCTTCACCCGCCTTAAGTTTTAAAATACCATTGTAGGCAGCTAACTGCTCTGCTGCTTTCTTTGTACGGCCTTTTCCGCGGCCGACTTCTTTAGGACCTACAAGAGCACGTACCTCAAAGGACTTATTGTGATCAGGACCTTCTTCTTTCAGTATTTCATAGGTCAGTTCCCCGTCCTGACGCCCCTGTACGATCTCCTGTAAGATAGTCTTGCTATCATAAAAGAGCTGCTTATGTTCAATATCATTTAAGATGAACCTGTGAATGTACTCTTTTGCACTAGCAAAACCACCGTCCAGGTAAATGGCTCCGATAACAGCTTCCATAGCGTCTGAAACAACAGAATTGCGGTTCCTTCCTCCGGTAGCATCTTCACCTTTGCCTAAAAACAGATAGCTTCCCAGCTGGATATCTTCAGCGCAATATGCCAGTGTAGGTTCACATACGATGCTGGCTCTGATCTTGGTCAGATCGCCTTCTGGTTTATCAGTATATTTATGATAGAGAAAATCGCTGGTAACGATTTCAAGGACTGCATCGCCTAAAAATTCTAAACGCTCGTTACAGTGATTGTGGTCCAGGCGATGTTCGTTTGCATAGGAACTATGAGTCAGCGCCTGTGCCAGTAAATTTTTGTCCTGAAAGTGATAAGAAATTTTATCTTCCAGTTCTTTTAACCGTATATTCATAATATTGTATCCTCCTTGCGGATGTAATGTTCTCCCGGAATCTTTCATGCCGAAAGGATATTATATAGCAACACAAAAGGGCTGTTATATAACAGCCCTGGATTCCTGCCATTTAGTTCAGTGCATTCTTAATCTGTTCAACTGCGTCCCCAACGGTAACGATCTGTTCTGCAGCCTCATTTGGAATCTCAATGTCAAACTCTTCTTCAATTCCCATGATGATCTGGAAAATGTCCAGAGAGTCCGCACCCAGGTCATCTACAAACGTAGCTGCCATTGTCACATCCTCCGGCTCAATGTTCAACACTTCTGCGATAATTCCCTGTAATTTCTCAAATTCCATTTCTTAGCTCCTCTTTCTTAGATCTTTATTCTTTGATTTCTTCTGTTTTTCCGTTTCCAACTGTCAAGGACTCTTTTATCTTTTCATTGATCTGCTGTTCCTTGAAAGTTACACATTGGATGATGGAATTGCGTACCTCTGTACGCTTTGAACTTCCGTGGGTTTTTACTACTAAGCCCTTTAAGCCTAATAATGGTGCTCCGCCGTACTGGCTGGGATCAAATGCCTTTAATGTGGTTTTTAAAGCTGGTTTGACTAAAAGCGCACCGATCTTGCTTCTTAGTGTGGCCATCATTCCCTGTTTTACCATGTGGATCAGTGTAGCTCCCACGCCCTCGTAAAGCTTAAGTATCACATTGCCTGTAAATGCCTCGCAGACGATCACATCTGCTCCGCCATGTGGGATTTCCCTGGCTTCAATGCTGCCAATAAAGTTGATATCCGGACATTCTTTCAAAAGAGGGAATGTCTCTTTTACAAGAGCATTTCCTTTTTCTTCTTCTGCTCCGATATTTACGATAGCAACTCTCGGATTTTTGATGCCGACTACATGTTCCATATAGATGGAACCCATCTGCGCAAACTGTACCAGATGAGAAGGTCTGGCATCTACATTAGCACCACAGTCGATAAGCAGTGATACACCTTTTTCAGTAGGGATAAGAGGTGCTAAAGGTGGACGTTCCACACCTTTTATCCTTCCTACGATCACCTGTCCGCCTACTAAGATGGCACCTGAGCTTCCCGCGGATACAAAAGCATCTGCTTCTTTATTCTTTACAAGATTCATGCCTACCACAATGGAGGAGTCCTTCTTTTTGCGAATGGCATTTACCGGCGGTTCTTCTGTGGTGATCACTTCTGTGGCGTTCACCACCTGGATCTGTTCTTTATTGTAAGTATATTTTGAAAGTTCTGCATTTACTACAGTTTCCTGACCTACTAAAAGCACCTGGATCCCTGGTTTTGCCTGTACCGCCTCTATGGCTCCTGCAACCATTTCAACTGGCGCCAGATCGCCGCCCATAGCGTCTACAGCGATTTTGATCATAAAAGACTCTCCTTTCGGTTTCGCAATACAGTTATTAATATACTAGATGTCGTATCATAAATCAATACGTTTTTCTGTGAATTTCACCCTATCTGCGAAAGGGCGGGGCGCAAGCTCTTTTGGATATAATAAAAGAGGATCCTGAAATCACTCTCAGAATCCTCTAATCTTTGTTTTTACAGATTATTCAGCTGTATTAACGATTTCGCGCTTGTTGTAGCTTCCGCAAGCCTTGCATACTCTGTGAGGCATCATAAGGGCTCCGCACTTGCTGCACTTAACCAGGTTTGGTGCGCTCATCTTCCAGTTTGCTCTACGGCTGTCTCTTCTAGCTTTAGAAGATTTATTCTTTGGACAAATAGACATGGTTTACACCTCCTTCAACTGTTTAAAAATATCCTGGATAACTGACATTCTTGGGTCCAGTGACCTGTTGTCGCAGTCACAAGTCCCTCGGTTGAGATTTGTGCCACATCTATTGCAAATTCCCTTACAGTTATCACTGCAGAGAACTCTCATAGGCAGGTTTAGGGTTAACTCATTACCAACCAGCTGGTCGACATCCAGATTATAACCATTAATATAGAACTGCTCATCCAAAGCTTCTATGCGGTCTTCCTTCGTCTGATTCATATCCAGCTCCTGGTCGATCTCCAGTTCAAAAGGAACTATTACCGGATCTAAGCATCTGGCACATGGCATTTCAAGACTTAAAACAGCCTTTCCTGCCACAGTCAATACCCGCTCTCCCTGGTTAGTGACAACCAGAGTCACCGGCTCTTTTTCCACAATTTTATAAGAACAGTCAGATCCTTTAAAATGTGTCATTTCCAATGGAACAGTATAGGTTTTGGATTTCCCTTCAACAGGGAACAGCTCTGATAAATTAATCAGCATATCATAACTCCTTGATATGCACCTATGCTATTATACATAGGCGCACCGGGTTTGTCAACAAATTTTTCTAAA
>OASW01000440.1_pt1 | contig 12573 bp, 10 predicted proteins | sample 1475831 | NCBI WGS metagenome assembly OASW01 (sample SAMEA2579927, study PRJEB22360) | human gut metagenome
ATCCTATTCCCATGAGATCATAGGCCCTTTGGGACAAGGAGTAGGGGTATGTGAAGGCATTGCCAAGTCTGTAAAAGTGCTTTGTGATGCATTAGGTATCTGGTGCATGATTGCAATTTGCGGAAATAACCCGGAAAAAGGAATTAAATATCGTCATACCTGGAATATTGTAAAGATTAACGGTACTTATTATCATCTGGATGCTACTTTTGACAATACTTTAGGTAAGCATAGCTTTGGTGCCAAGGAGATCCGTTATGATTACTTTAACCTGGATGATAAAAATATTTTCCGCGATCATGAGCCATTGATCGCACCGGCACCGATTTGTACGGATGGGGATCATTTTTACTACAAAGAAAAGAAATTGTCCTTTACAAAGACAGAAGATGTGTATAAACGTTCCCTTCAGGCTGCAAAAAAGGGAAAAATGCTTACCTTCCACTGGAGAGGCGGTTATCTTACAAGGGCAGTTCTGGATGAGCTGTTAGATCTGATCAAAAAGGCGGGAGAAGAAAAGGGCAAGACCGCCCGTATTGCGTTAAACTGGCCGCAGGCTGTGCTGCGCCTGGAATATGTAGAAGATGGGCAGGAAAAGGTGACTCTGGAAGAGGCAAACGAAGGAGAGCAGGAGTGAGATTAGATTGTGGAGGAATGGAATTTGAAAAGCTGGCAGACCTGTTGGAGCTGGGACAGTTTGAACTGATCGGTCTTCCGGAAGGGGAAGCAGGGAAAATACCTTCCGATATCCGCCTGGTGTATATGATGAATGATACAGCGGAAAGCTTTCTGGTATTCCATGAGGCAGTTATGACGGGTACCTATCTGCCGGAGTATGAAGGAGAGTTAAGAGCGGCATTAGATAGAGAAGAAAGTGACCGGTCAGGAAAAAATGAGCAGGAAGGTGGCCGCTATATCCTGGCAGTTCATCAGGGAGATACAGTCTGCACATTATTCTTCAAAAAGATCACACTGGAATGTGAACTGTATGACTATGGCCATATCGGACATTTTTGGGTAAAAGACTATGAATATCTCCGCCAGTTAGAATACAAGATCGCTATTTTGGGAGATAAATGGGAATATCTGGGAGAAACATGCTGCAGTGAGGAAGAGAAACAGCTGGCACTTTTAAGGGGATTTCCGCCTTTAAGCTATCTTTTTTATCCGGCAGCCTCTTTAGCTTATGTAAGAGAAAAAGAAGAACCATGGAAGCTTTCTGCCCAGGCAGCAGAGTTAGTGGAAGAAGCGGCAAAGCAGGTGGGGGATAGCTGGTTTGCAAAAATGGTAGCTTTATATAAAAGATACCCTCTAAGGGTACTGGCCAGATATATTGCCTGGATGTTTCACAGGACTTCCCACAGGAAAGTGACAGACAGACTGATAGAACAGATAGATGAGGCAGCAGCCTGCTATCCAAGGCGGCATTTTGGAGACGAACAGGAAAAATACCACACAGATCTGTTAAAAAGGGCCAAAATGAGAAAAAAGGAACTGGAAGAGCAGGGAATACAGGCTAAGATATACCGGGAAGAGCCATTTATGGTGGGAGATGATACACCATTTAAGATATATGTGATGAAATTTAAAACAAAAAATGGAAACCGGACATCACAGATAGAGGAAATTCGATGATCCCGGCATTTTATGATGCAGACATTTTTGCAAAAAGGTTTCGATGGATAAAAACAGATAAAAACAGCAGAGGAAGGTCATCCCTCTGCTGTTTTTGTATCTAATAATGCTGTAAGTTTTTCCTTCAGGGTTTTTGCTTCTTCCCCCTGCTCCCTGATGTAAGAGGCATCCGGTATCTCAATATCATGGATCAGGGAATTGCGCATTTTTCGCAAAAAGGCGATCTGGTTGATACATTCCTTATCCAGTACGTCTAAACGTTTTAAGGCATTGATATTAAACACACTTACAGACCGGGAACTGCGCTTGGTCACACGGTTTAGCAGGTTTTCAAGAGGTACCCACTGGGTAAAGAAATAGTTGATCGCTTCCTGATGCTCTGTACTTAAATTGGAATCATCAGAGTGCAGCTTCTGGTATGCCTGGTATTTCTTTTCATTTCCGCTGATGATCTGGTCGATGATCTGCTGGGAAATGGTACGCTTATCTTTTTCAAATTTTACGGACTTTACAATAGGACCGATATCCTTAGCACGTAATATCTTCAAACTGCTTAAAAAACGGAACAGCAGTTCAATATTTCCCATACGAAGCTTAATATCTTCCGGAAGGAAGTTGTTGCTTAAATAATTGTATAAATAAGATGCAAGCTCAAACTGGTTGGCAAAGGTAGCCTGGCTGTTCTGGATCCTTTCATTTCCGGCGGCCTGGAGACGTTCTAAGGCAATCTCACCGGTAAGCACCAGTCCGTTTAATTCGTCTAAAATAGCTAACTCTTCTTCAGAAAGTGTTCCCTGCATAGGCTTGTAGATCAGGTCATGTTCCACCTCGGACCATGCATGCATCAGAACGGAAGCTACCTGGATCTCTATTTTTGCGGCGCAGTATCGTTTTTCTGAAGGCTGTACCATATCTTCTTTCAGGTGGATACGATAATGATTGGCCCAGTAACCGGAAAAACGTTTATTGTAGGTAGGCGGCTTTGACTGCTCCGGGAACTGTTTGCGTTCAATAATCTGGAACAGGTCGCTGATCAGGGAATCTACCTTTACACGGTCTCCGGGGAAGTAAAGGGAAACACGGATCCCGCACAGATCTGCAATATCTTCATAAATTTCCTTCATGTTTTTATAGGGAATGCTCCGTTTGGCATTTCTGCGCAGCACCTTGCTTTTTAAACGTCCCGGATTTTTGATCCTGTAAGTGACCATGGCACGGATACCGGCAGACTGTAAGGCATCTTCTAACTGGGAAGAAGAGATACGTCCAAGATTTTCATAAAAAGTAAGCTTCTTTTTATAGTTTTCGATAAATTGATTGATTAAATCCATAGAGTTCCTCCTTTACAGTACGATGTTCTCCCGGAGTCTTTCTGCATCTTTTTTGCAAGAAATATTTTCACAAAATCAGGATTATTGTCATTATAGACTATCATAACACAGGACAGTAAGGTCTGCAAGAAAGAGCACATCATGAATATAGTATCTGTTAGTATCCGTGTAAAAGTAGTATTGAAAAATGTTGCGGTCCATAAGCTGCATGACCGGTAATGCTGGGAAAAATGTGTAAGCAGCCTAATGAGAAAAAATATGCAGGCAGCCCACTTGACAGTATACCCTGGTGGGGTATATAATGCATATATTCCCAGTGAAAAGGTGGGGAAAATAAAAGGGAAAGACAGGAAGGTTTATGGAAGAAGAAAAGTGTTGCTGCCACCATAAAACCAAGGAGCGGTCTGAAAAGGAATATAAAGACCTGATTCACCGGCTGAACCGTATTGAAGGCCAGATACGTGGAATCAAAGGCATGGTGGAAAAAGATGCTTATTGTCCGGAAATACTGGTACAGGTAGCAGCTGCCAATGCAGCATTAAACAGCTTTAATAAGGTTCTTCTTGCAAATCATATCAGAACCTGTGTGGCAGAAGATATAAGAGTAGGAAAAGACGAAGTGATCGATGAACTTGTGACCACCTTGCAGAAGCTGATGAGGTAATGGGTATAGTAAAAATCAGCGGATCCGTTCTACGACAGCAGGTAGCGCAGTGCAGCAGCAGGGAGAATCTGGGCGGATATAGAAAGGAGACAACAGTACAGTGAAACAGTATACAGTAACGGGAATGAGCTGCGCAGCATGCAGCGCCCGTGTAGAAAAGGCAGTTTCTAAGGTGCCGGGAGTAACTTCCTGCTCAGTCAGCCTTTTGACTAATTCTATGGGGGTGGAAGGAAACGCCACAGACCAGGAGATCATAAAAGCAGTAGTAGATGCAGGTTATGGTGCATCTGTCAAAGATGGGAGGAGTGAAAAAAATGGCCAGTCAAACAGCGCTGTAGCTTCTGAAGAAGCCCTTGCAGACCATGAAACTCCCATTTTAAAAAAACGTTTGCTATATTCGGCAGGATTCTTACTTGTCCTTATGTATTTTTCTATGGGACATATGATGTGGAACTGGCCGCTGCCGGCATTTATGGATGGCAATCATGTGATGATGGGGCTGGTACAGCTATATCTTACCGTGATCATTATGATCATAAACCAGAAGTTCTTTATCAACGGTTTTAAGAGCCTGTTCCATGGTGCTCCCAATATGGACACTTTAGTAGCTTTAGGATCTTTTGCATCTTTCGGATACAGCTCATATGCCTTGTTTGCCATGACCTATGCCCAGCATAAGGGGGACGCAGAGGCTGTTATGGGTTATATGCACGAATTCTATTTTGAGTCTGCTGCGATGATCCTGACACTGATCACAGTGGGAAAAATGTTAGAGGCCCATTCTAAGGGAAAAACAACGGATGCATTAAAGAGCCTGATGAAACTGTCACCAAAAAGCGCTATAATAGAAAGAGATGGAAAAGAGACTGAAGTACCTGTTGAGCAGGTATGTACCGGAGATATATTTGTTGTCCGGCCTGGTGAAAACATACCTGTTGATGGTATTGTATTGGAAGGAAACAGCGCGGTAAACGAAGCGGCTCTTACTGGTGAAAGTATTCCTATAGATAAGCAGGCAGGAGACCGTGTTTTCGCAGCCACCATTAACCAGTCTGGTTTTATCCGCTGTGAATCCACCCGTGTAGGTGAAGATACTACACTTTCACAGATCATCCGTATGGTCAGTGATGCGGCAGCTACCAAGGCACCCATTGCCAAAGTAGCAGATAAGGTTTCCGGCATTTTCGTTCCTGCAGTTATCTCCATTGCAGTTGTTACTGTGATCGCATGGCTGATCGCTGGGGAAAGCGTCGGTTTTGCCCTTGCAAGAGGCATTTCTGTGCTGGTCATCAGTTGTCCGTGTGCTTTAGGACTTGCCACGCCTGTTGCTATTATGGTAGGAAATGGTGTGGGCGCTAAGAACGGTATCCTTTTTAAGACTGCCGTTTCTCTTGAAGAAACTGGAAAAGTTGAGATCGCAGTATTAGATAAAACAGGAACGATCACCAGCGGTGAGCCAAAGGTAACAGATGTACTGGCAGCAGATGGATATTCTAAAGAAGAACTGTTACGATCAGCATATTCACTGGAAAGCAAAAGTGAGCATCCACTGGCAAAGGCGATCGTAGCTTACGGGGAAGAAAAGCAGACAAAACAGCTTGCGGTTACTGGATTTAAGGCACTTCCCGGAAATGGCCTGGAAGGAAAAGTGGGGGATGCAGATGTAAAAGGCGGCAGCCTGAAATTTGCCCAGAGCCAGACGAAGATCCCGGAAAAGATCAGAAACCAGGCAGAAAAACTGGCAGAAGAGGGGAAAACTCCCCTGATGTTCCTGAAAAATGGTATACTTATGGGTATGATCGCAGTTGCTGATGTGATAAGAGCAGACAGCTCACAGGCAGTAAAAGAACTGCAGGATATGGGCATCGAAGTAGTTATGCTGACTGGTGACAATGAACGCACAGCCAAAGCCATTGGCCGTCAGGCTGGCGTAGACCGGGTGATCGCAGGTGTTCTTCCGGATGGAAAAGAGGAAGTCATCCGCAAGCTAAAGGAACAGGGCAAAGTTGCTATGGTAGGTGACGGTATTAATGATGCCCCTGCCCTTACAAGGGCTGATATGGGAATTGCCATTGGTGCTGGTGCAGATGTTGCTATTGATGCAGCAGATGTAGTCCTGGTAAAGAGCCGTTTAAGCGATGTGCCTGCAGCAATCCGTTTAAGCCGCGGAACTCTTAGAAACATACATGAAAATCTGTTCTGGGCCTTTTTCTACAATGTGATCGGGATCCCTCTTGCAGCAGGTATCTGGATCCCTGTTTTTGGGTGGAAGTTAAACCCGATGTTTGGCGCCGCAGCCATGAGCTTATCCAGCTTCTGCGTTGTGACCAATGCGTTAAGGCTGAATTTACTGAATGTCAAAGACAGCCGCAAAGATAAGAAGATCCGCCGCAAAGCAGCTGTTCCGGCAGGAAAAGTGGTTGCTGCGGCAGAAATAAATACAGAAACAAAAAAGGAGAATATGACCATGACAAAGACAATGAAAATTGAGGGAATGATGTGCGGACACTGTGAGGCAGCTGTTAAGAAGGCTCTGGAAGCATTAGACGGTGTAGAAGGCGCAGAAGTAAGCCACGAAAAAGGAACAGCTGTTGTAACCTTGGAAAAGGATGTAGACAATGCCGTTCTTACAAAGGCAGTAGAAGATAAGGATTATAAGGTAGTGTCTGTTCAGTAAGCAATAAAAAAACATGTTTTTGGGCAAAATCAACAAAAACCGAAAGAAAGTGTATTGACTAATGGTGATAATGATGATATTATGATTATATCGTTACATTATTGACAATATTGGTTGCTTTAAGGCAACATGCAAAACCAATTTTGAATGATATTTCTTTATGTAGATATGTGTTCAAAGTTGGTTTTTGTTATTTATAAACATAGGATCGCGGGAGTGCAGAGTACGCAGCAATCCGGTATCAGAGGACCAAAATATATGACGAGTATGATTTATGATCTATAAGGGGGAAATCATCATGTTTCAGGGAATTAAAAAATTGTTCGGTTCCAAAAAAGAAAAGGAGCAGATCCTGGCGCCGGTTGCAGGTCAGGCAGTACCTTTAAGTGAAGTTCCTGACCCGGCTTTTGCGCAGGAGATTTTAGGAAAAGGTGTTGCAATACAGCCTGCTGAAAATGAATTCAGGGCGCCGGCATCCGGTGAAGTGATAGTTCTGTTTGAAACCGGCCATGCAGTGAGCATCCGTACAGAAAGCGGCGCAGATGTGATCGTCCATATTGGTTTAGATACTGTAAATCTAAAGGGTCAGTTCTTTACTACCCATGTAAAACAGGGAGACACAGTAAAAGCAGGCGACCTGCTGATCACAGCAGATATAGAGCAGATCAAGGCAGCTGGTTATGATGTGATCACACCGGTGATCGTCTGCAATGTTTCTGATTTCCCGGATATGGTATGTCACCCGGGAAAAACAGTAAAAGCCATGGATGAGATCATTACGCTGTAATGATCATCAACGTGGATAGAAAGGGGATTTGAAACCAGGAGAGGGGTTCAAATAAATCAGCCGGGGGCAGATGTCTGCCGGCATCAAAAGAAAGGGGTTTTTAGTTATGATGAAGTTTTTTCAGAAACTTGGTAAGTCATTGATGCTTCCAGTGGCGTGTCTGCCAGTGTGCGGTATCCTTATGGGTATCGGATACATCCTGGCACCGGCAGCTATGGCAGGTGAGGTTCAGGGATTTACCGCAGGAGGCTTATCGTACTCTATCGGACTGTTTCTGATCAAAGCGGGGGGAGCATTGATCGATAATATGTCCTGGCTGTTCGCGGTAGGTGTAGGCGTAGGTATGGCAGATGATTCAGATGGAACAGCAGGTCTGGCAGGTCTTGTATCTATGTATATGATCACCACACTGTTAAGTCCCGGTGCTGTTGCCGGTATTACCGGACATGAGGCAGCGCCTGCATTTGGTAAGATCATCAACCAGTTCGTTGGTATTCTTTCCGGTCTTATCGGTTCTGCATGCTACAACAAATATAAGACTGTTAAACTGCCGGATGCATTGGCATTCTTCAGCGGCAAGAGAGCAGTTGCGATCTTTACAGCTATTTATTCCATAGTTGCAGCTTTAGTCTTGTTTGTAGTATGGCCTCTGGTTTACGGTGGTCTGGTAGCATTAGGCGAAGCATTTATCGGAATGGGTGCTGTTGGAGCAGGTATCTATGCATTCTTTAACCGGCTTCTGATCCCATTTGGCCTGCACCATGCGTTAAACTCTGTATTCTGGTTTGATGTTGCAGGAATCAGTGACCTGAGCAAATTCTGGGGCAATACCGGTGTTTACGGACAGACTGGTATGTATATGACCGGATTCTTCCCATTTATGATGTTTGGTCTTCCAGCAGCCTGCATCGCTATGTATCAGACGGCAAAACCTGCTAAGAAGAAAATGGTTTACGGACTTTTAGCTTCTGCAGCTTTCTGTTCTTTCTTTACAGGTGTTACAGAACCAATTGAGTTTTCCTTTATGTTCCTGGCTCCAGGGCTGTATGTAGTGCATGCCCTGTTAGCAGGTATTACAGCAGGCATCACCGTTGCCCTGCCGATCCGTGCAGGCTTCTCCTTCTCAGGCGGTGCTGTTGATATGGTACTTAGTTCTTTTACGCCACTTGCAGAAAATCCATGGCTGCTGATCCCGGTAGGTATCGCAGTTGGCGTTCTTTATTATATCGTATTCCGTTTCGCTATTACAAAGTTCAATTTAAAGACACCGGGACGGGAAGATGATGATGCAGAAGAGTTAAAGGTAACTCTGGCAAACAATGATTACACCTCCGTTGCAAAAATTGTTCTGGAAGGCGTTGGCGGTCCTGAAAATGTGACTTCCATTGACAACTGCATTACCAGATTACGTCTGGAAGTAAAGGATTATACAAAGGTTAATGAAAAGGTGATCAAGTCAGCAGGTGTTGCAGGCGTGATACGTCCAAGCAAGACTGCTGTCCAGGTTATCATCGGAACCCAGGTACAGTTCGTAGCAGATGAATTTAAGAAGCTTTGCAAGTAAACGTACATGTTACCTGACGGTGATATCACCGCTTAGAAAAATGAGCCGCCGCAAAAAGGTGAGAACAGCCTTTTTTGCGGCGGTTTTTTTTCTGCCTTTCTGTTTTCATTGTTTAAGTGCCGGATGCATAAGAGGTATTTTTACCAGGAACGGCAGTTTATTATTTTTACCAGGAACGCAGTCTTTTTTCCAGTATAGTTACTCCCTGATACAATATCCATGAAAGCAGGCATAAAATGATCAGGGCACTCATCAGTTTTGTCATTTCAAAGGTCTGGGATGCATAAGTGATAAGATAGCCAAGGCCTGCTTTGGCACTTAAAAATTCACCGATGATCACACCTACCAGACAGAGCCCGATGTTTACTTTCATGGTACTCATAAGCAGAGGAAGACTGCCGGGAAGGAGAACTTTGGTAAGTATATCTTTTTTACTGCCTCCCAGAGAAAAGATCAGCTGGATCTTATCATGATCCATTTGGTTAAAGCCTGTATATAAAGTCATGACAGAGCCAAAAACAGCAATGGAAACTGCAGCAGTTACCACCATACGCATCCGGCTTCCAAGCCATACAAGGAGAAGGGGTGCCAGAGCAGATTTTGGAAGGCTGTTTAAGAGAACTAAAAAAGGCTCAAACACCTGGGCAGCAAGAGGGTCTGACCAGAGAAAAAGGGCTGTGATAAGGCTGATCAGGGTACACAATAAGAAGCTTACCAGGGTTTCGGTCAATGTGACTCCGGTGTGGAGAAAAAGGCTTTTATCCAAAAACATGTGAAACAGACACAAAAGGATCTGGGAGGGGCAGCTGAATATAAAACGGTTGATCATTCCTAAAGAAGCCGTCAGCTCCCACAGGGACAGAAAAAGGATAAAAAGGATGATACGGCATAATTTGATCTGTCTGGCTTCTCTTAAAAGCTTTGCTTCATATTCCTGCTGTCTGGTCATCTGTTTTCAGCTCCTTCCACAAAAGATCAAAATAATGGGAAAATTCCGGGCAGTTGCGCCGTTTTAAAGGAGTATTCATATCATCAGGAAATGAAACAGACAGAACAGCGCGGATACGCCCCGGTCTTGGAGTGAGGACGATAATACGGTCGGCAAAACTGATGGCTTCTGACAGGTCGTGTGTGACCAGAACAGCTGTTTTGTTAGTTTTTCTTAAAATAGAGCTGATATCATCGCATACAGTAAGCCTATTCTGATGATCAAGAGCAGAAAAAGGCTCATCCAGTAAGAGCAGGTCCGGTTTTAGGGCCAGGGTGCGTATAAGGGCGGCTCTCTGGCGCATGCCGCCGGAGAGAGCAGAAGGCTTTGCATGTTCAAAACCGGCAAGTCCATAATCAGAAAGCATGGCAGACAGTTCTTTTTTCCGGTCATCTGTCAGCTGATGCTGGATCTCCAGTCCAAGTGAGACATTAGAAAGAATATCCCGCCATTCAAACAGCTGGTCTTTCTGGAACATGTAGCCGATATGAAAAGCATTTCCCGGATTTTTTTCCAGAAGTTCCCCATCCAGGAAGATGGCACCGGCTTCCGGTTCGTCAAGGCCGCAAATAAGGGATAAAAGAGTGGATTTTCCACAGCCGGAAGGGCCTAGAATGGCTACAAATTCCCCGTGCTCCACAGTAAAAGAAATATCAGAAAGGGCCAGCGTTTCCTTATGTTTACTGTGGTAGGAAAAGCTGACCCTGCAAACCTGCAGTTTGGGTTTCATAAAGATACCCCAAAGTTCATTCTTGATTTAATATACGCAGAAAATGGAAAAATGTTTGCAGCGGTTTTACTGCTGTGCTGCAGTTGTTTCGTTAGCAGGTGTTTCATTCTGCGTCTGTCCGTAATTCCAGGTGACCGGAGTAGGACGGGATGTGTCAAAGATCTGGGAAGAGTCAAATAAGTCACTTAAGCGCTTCTTTGCAGGATCTTCCTGGATCATATCTTCATACAGGCGGTATCCGTCTAAGTTTCTTCTTGCCATACGCAGGTAATCATGTCCCATCTGGATCCAGGCCGGCTTGCTGGCATCCACATTGCAGAAATAGCGGAAGCCCTTGGAAGCAAGGTACTGGTAACGGTAATTTTCCTCTGTATAAGGGTGCCAGTCTGCAATGTCGTTTCCATTTGGATAAATGTAAATATCTGTAGGTCCGATAAGGGATTCTACTTCATTTTCCCATTTATCGGTATCTGTATAGAAACGCTCATCGCTGATTTTGTAAGGCTTTTCAGGGTTTCCGGAAACGCCCATCCATAAATGCCCCCAGCTATGGCTTGCCAGTTCCCAGCCGTCATCCCGCAGACACTGTGCTACTTTAGCAGCCTGTTCCCGTTCCCTTTCATAATCCGGGCTTTCGCTGTAGGAAGAAGCAGTGCGGTAGCCAAAGATGCCCTCATAACCAGTAAGGGCGATAATAGCTTTGGCTCCTTTATAGGAGAAATCCGGATGTTCATCAATAAAGTCATTTAAAATCGGAACCAGATCATAAGAGCCGGCAGAAACTGTTCCGTCCTCCATTTTCATTTCACAGGAAGGCCGTCCGTCCTCACCAATGATGATCTTGCTTGCAAAGCCATCTCCGTCCATATATGGGTAGTAGCACACATCATCCTGGGACATGACAATAGGCTTCTTTCCTTCCGGAAGCATGATATTTCCCCAGGTGAATACAGGATTTCCATTTTCATCGCTGGTTTCATAGGCAATATCATGGATGCGCACCAGAACGTAGCCGTCATTGTAAAGGGCATCTAAGATCTTTAAAAATTCATCTTTTGTGGTCATAACGGAGTTATATCCCCCTGAACGGGAATCTCCATCAAAAGCTTTTGCTGTATCCATGATCAGAGAGTGGAAAAATACATGGGTCACATTTTTTACATCAGCTGGAACCAGGGCATCCTTTTCAGACTGATAAGTGGAAACTGCTTCCTCTATACGGGAGTCAGCTGCAAGAGAAGCATCCTGCTGCAAAAGTTCCATGGCCTTGTCATAATCGTATCCTTTGGCCAGACGATCTGCCTGTGCGATCAATGTGTCAATGGGATCTGGTTCTTGTGCAGTGGAAGGCTTGTCCTTATCTGGTTTGCGGTTTGCCTCAGAGGCAGTGGCCGAAGCTGGCAATGATCCGGGCTTCTGTTTTAAAACAAAGTGCGAAAAGGCAAAAATACCGCCCCCAAGCAGAAGGGCGATGACTAAAAGTAATATAAAGGTAGGAAGGTGACGGGACAGGCGGAAGAAAAATCCTCTGTGGTTGCGCTGCTTCCGGAAATTTAAATTGCTCATAAAATACTCCTATGATGTTTGTTTATAAAGAGTATAACATAAAACAGACTATCTGAGTATATCATAACCTGCTTTTTGTTGATTTTTTAATACCAGAGTGGTATTCTAAAAATGAATTAAATCTAACAGAATGTGAGGTTCTAAAAAATGGGAGAAATGGTTAAAGATCCAAATTGCGCATATTGTGTAGAGGGAGAACTGTTAGCTAAGTTTGGTTATCCATGCTGCGAGATGAAAACAGGCAAGCTGTATGTGTTCAAGGAGCAGAGCAAAAGAGGAAGAGTGATCTTAGCTCATAAAAAACATGTCAGCGAATTGATCGAACTGACTGATGAAGAGAGAAATGATTATTTTGCAGATGTTGCAAAGGTTGCAAGAGCTATTCACAAAGTATTCAATCCGGATAAGGTAAACTATGGCGCATACGGTGATACCGGACATCATTTACATTTCCACATCGTTCCTAAATACAAAGGCGGCGAAGAATGGGGCAGCACATTTGAGATGAACAGCGGTAGGACTATTCTTACAGATGCAGAGTATGAAGAGATGGCAGAGGCTATCCGCCAGGCATTAAAGGAAGTTTAAAAGATAGTTAGTAAGAAGTTTATAAAATTATAAAAAGTCAGAA
>OASW01000445.1_pt1 | contig 12418 bp, 5 predicted proteins | sample 1475831 | NCBI WGS metagenome assembly OASW01 (sample SAMEA2579927, study PRJEB22360) | human gut metagenome
ATAACGAGCCCCTCCTAAGGGCTAATTGCAGGTTCGATTCCTGCAGGGGACACCATCTATCATCCCCCTCGCAATAACCCACTTACAATCAGTGAGTTATCTTAAAATCCTTAGTATAGTCAACCAGTACTTCGATATGTGAACGCAAATCATCATGCATTCGTGAACTTAACTGGAAACCTCCCCCATTCGATGTCAAAATGACTACCCCAATAAGTTGCCAATAATCAGGCTAATCAATACGGGTCAGTCTTGCTGGTCAGTGACCATAAAAATGTCACCTCATATTAGACACAGCAAATAATTGTGTCGATTAAACATACTACCTTCAGCATAACCGTTCCTGAAAAATTATTATATTCAGTAATCTGAATAAATTACTGGCCTGCTATTTTTCTTAGCAACCATATTTAGCAGCAAGCCAGCAAATCTGAATGATTACAGATGCTGGCCTGCTGAATCTCCCTTCTGGAAATCGTCAGAATCTAGTGATTACTTACTTTGTTCTGGTTTCTCTTCATTCTTATTGTGCACTTCCACTTTGGGTAACTGATTAAAAACCAGATTTTCTTTTTCAACCAGAGCCATGACTTCTTTGGTGATATCAGCTGACTCGTTATGCGCAAGCACAACACCTGAAGACAATACAGCAATATTTTTAGGATTGTCTTTTCTCCATGTACCTATGGCATTATCTATCGCACGGGATAACACCATTTTTGCGCTATTTTCCTCAATAACATATTGTCGCTCCAGTTTTTGTCTGGCATCAAGAAGCAGCGCCTCTTTATTCGCGTTATCTGCGAATGCTTTTTGCGCATCCTCATAGCCTTTTTCAAGAATACTCTTAACCTCATTCAGATGCTTTCTGACCATGTCTCCGGCGGCAGACTGATTATAAATAGCATCGATATTAACAACTGCAATTTCTTTTGACTTTTTCATATAAAAAACACCAGTAAGTACAATCAGCAACAGCAGCACTACTGCATTAACAACAGAAAATTTCATTACAGAACTCATTATGACAACCCTGAGGTGGCAGGAGGTCCCCTCCTGCCACTGTGTGATTAGAATATATATTTAATACCCAGCATTGCCTGGGCATCACTGTACCCTTTATCGCCAGCCTGAACACCAACATTGCCCCAGACATTCAGGTTATCTGACAATTTACCCTGAACACCCGTTTTGACTTCAGCAATATTTGTAGCTCCGTCCTGACTGAGTGCCGTATTATCCATTTTGACACCCCAGCTCCGTGTATTATGGATCCAGTTAACTTCCACAAATGGCTCAAACTGATGCGCCTTATTATCATCAGACGCACTCTTACCTTTCAGGTAAGTTCTGACGCCCAGACGACTCTGGATATTACCGTCTCCGCTGAGCTGAACTTTCGTGCCATTCTTCTCCGTATGCTCACTGGCTCTTACATTCATCCACGTGATCTGGGACTGCGGCTGAATATACCAGTCATAGTGACTACCCTGGCTACCGGTAAATTCGCCGGCTTTAAAGGTATAACCCGCTTCCACTGAACCGGTAAATCCACGGGATTTCCAGGACTCCGCAGCCAGTTTTTCACCATTAACGGTATTATTAAACCATCCGTACTGGATCCAGGTATCGACATAAGCCCCGTTGTCATTACCGTCATTCTGCTGCCACGTTCCGTATAAACCGGTGCTGTATCCATTGATCGCACCTTTAGATTTATATCCCGAAAGCGAGGATGTCGTGGAACTCTTCTCATTTCCATAACCGGCCATAATCCCCAGTTGCAGACGGTCCTGACCGTCAGTCCATTGCGCAATGCTGCCACCCAGTTGCACAACATAACGGTTACTTTGCGTATTCAGCTGTGAACTGCTGTCCTTCCAGCGATTATGACCGCCGATATGACGCATCCACATACTTGTTGCTTTCTTCTCACCAGTAAACACATCGGTATAGTAAGTTTCCCCCTCACGATCGTGCATTCTGATGTTGAACAGCGTGTTGGCTGCCGCTATGTTCGCAATATAAGAGCCCGCTTCCGGACGATAGACCTTCTGTACAGGTTTATCCGGCGTGGGGTGTGGCTGTGGCTGCGGTTGTGGCTGCGGCTGCGGTTGTGGCTGCGGTTGTGGCTGCGGCTGCGGTTGTGGTTCTGGCGGCAATTCAGAACGCAGATACCAGTTACCGTCAGTACCACCCGCATTACCTTTATGCAGGAAATATTCCCACGCCCCTGCCACCGCACGGTTCTGCAGTCTGAAGTTACCGTCAGACTGCCCACCGACATGCACAATCTCAATGCCGTCAGCGGTCTGAGCCCCCTGGCCCCGGACATTATTCACCACCACGCCGGTATCACCGGAGGTGTTACCCGTGACAATCAGTTTGTCAGTGGTAGAAGTATCATCCCCCAGCACGGTATTGATAATTAACGTACCGCCACCGGTGTAATCGCCATTTACGGTCAGGGTATTTCCTGTCTTACCACCGGCCAGACGAATGACGCCGGTATTGGTCAGTGAGCCAACGGTAAAATTGCCCACCTCTGCCGTTTCATAACCTGAGAGAGCATTCAGTGATGCCAGTGTTCCCTGGTTATTAACCTGACCCGAAACGGTCCCCAGCCCACTCAGTGTGCCGCCATTAAGAACATGAATGTTTTTGGATCCTGACAACGTCGCGCCAGCGGCACGGGTGACTGAATCATCACCGACAATCAGAACGCCACTCTCAACCGTGGTATCACCGGTATAAGTCAGCTCATGATTAATGATCAGATTACCCGCCCCCTGTTTCACCAGAGCGCCGGAGCCAGTAATATCATTCTTCAGTAACCAGTTTCCACTGGCGGTAAGCCAGGTGACACCATCACTGTCAATCAGCCCGGTGCCCAGGTGTTTTTCATCTGAAGCCCGCAGAGCAGCATCTTTCTGCACACGGAATTCACCGCTGAAATTACTGTTATCCCCGGAAAGCGTCAGATCAGTGGTGTTCAGTATACCCACTGAACCTTCTCCGGAAAGCGATTTACTCAGGTTACTGCTGACTCCGCTACCGTCGGCGATATCAATCGCCAGGCGATCATTAAGGCTTTCAAAGCTGATGGAGCCCTGGCTTCCCAGCCCCTGTGCGCCGTTCATTTCAACCAGCGCCCCCTGGGTAAGGCTGGCATTACCGGTAAACCCGATATTGGTGCCATGTACCGTCAGATTGCTGCCCGTGACAGCCAGCGTTCCCTCACCGGACAGCACGTTGTTTTCAATGATGCCACCATTATCATCCCCCGGCTGACGCTGCGTGCCGCTGACCGTTAGTACACTACCGCTATCAAGCTGAATGTGCGCTCCCGTTTCTGTCTGCAGTGCACCGACAGTCTGGCTGTATCCGTTTGTTCTGAAGACGGCATTGCTGGCGACGTTCAGATTACCTGTTGCGCCAAGTACATTATCATTTGCCATCTGTAATGTGCCGCTGCGCACCAGCGTATCCCCGGTGTAGTTATTACCGCCGTTAGACAGTGTGACAACCTGCCCCGCAGCTTCGATGGCCAGATCCCCTGCCCCCGTTAACTGTGCGCCAAGATCTGTCTGCAGTCCCTGGGCATTCGCTCTCGGTGTCAGCACCAGCGCTTTATCACCGGTTCCCTGTAAATCCAGCGACTTCAGCCCATAGCCTATGTACAGTCCGTCACCTTTAATACCGTCGGAGCTTCCCAGCAGCTTATAGTCATAATTTCCCTGAGCTACAACTTCACCGCCCTGAGTGACATCAAACGTCTGACTGTGAGAAATAGCCTGCCCGTTTTCATCCACCAGTTGCAGTTGCCCGCCAGTACCGGTGACGGTACCCGCTGCATTCACCAGCGTGACCAGGGTCTGCGCATCATCCTGCTCCAGCAAATTCTTACGGGTATCAACAGCCGGAATATCATTAATCACTTCATCTGGCATGGTGACCTGAATTGTGCCTTTCCCCCGGATATCCAGCGTACCTGCAGCAGAGGTTTCAATACTGTTGCTGGCAATGGTATCGCCCGGCATAACGGAACCAAAAATCAGCGTTCCGCCATTGAACCCAAGACCGCCAATCTGCTGAACACCGGAGCCAACCGTTGTGATATTCCCGGTTTCAGACATCAGCATTGCATGGGTTAACCCGCTCGTATTCAGCCCTTCCAGAGCAAAGCTACTAGTACCCAGCTTCAGAGTTCCGGCAAATTGATCCCCGACGTTATGGCTGAATTCAAAAGCAGATGTGTCGGCATCAAGACGGGCAGACAGTGTTCCTTTGCCTGTTAACAGTGGATCAAAGGTAAAGTTGCCTGCAACTGCGGGAATAATGGCCAGTTCGCTGCCCGATTCAATATCGACGGAACCCGGACCGTTCCCCCCATCGGTCAGCACAAGAGCTTCCTTCAGAGTGACAAGTGAACTGTTCTTCAGCCCGACATGTTCGAAATTCTGTAGTTTTACAACAGAATCCAGCGTATGAATGGCGTTATCAAAAATCAGGGAATCAGAATCTCCCTGCCCGCCATCCAGCAGGTTCCAGGTTGCCCCTTCACCTTTAATGGTGAAGGTGTTCTTCCCGGTACCGGCAGTAACCTGATCAACATGAGTCTTACCATTGAGTGTTACATTATTATTGCCATTTCCTGCAGTCACTTCTCCTGTCAGTGTGCTGCCATCATCAAATAAAAATGTATTGTTACCCTCTTTCGCACTGACGGTTCCGGTAATACTGCCTTTATTGGTGAATGTGTTATCACCGCCGTTCAGAGCCACAACCCCCTGAATTTCAGCACCGCTGTCATTCAGTACGGTGGTATTCACGGCGTCATCAAACGCCATTGCAGTCCCGGTGGTGGACGCAGCTTTAATCTGACCTTTATTGGTAAAGGATTGTGCTTTTGAAGCATCCACTACGGCATGACTCAGAGAAGCAGAGATGAGATTACCGCTCTGAACCACTTCACTGGCTGCATTGTTAACCACCAGAGCGGAACCGCCATCGGCCTGTATAACATTGACACTTGCACCACTCTTCACGACAGCACCATCTTTAGTGTTGGCGAAAATACCCGTGCCGTCCGTACCCTTCAGGTTAATGACCAATCCAGCGGAGTCAGACATATCCAGGTTATTATCGGTTTCACTTCCGTCAGCTTTCTGGAACGCCAGTGCAATTCCACTGCCGTCTACATTAATAGTGCCGCTGTTGGTCTTGGCCAGGGAGGCAGAAGTACGTACACCAATGCCATCAGCCACATTAATTTCAGTCGTATTGGTTAACTGAATGCCTTCAATTTCTGCGCGGTTCTCAATCCCGTGACCGACCGCACCTGCAGCATTAACATTGATTTTCGCACCATCAATAACCAGCCCCACAGCCCCTGTATCCAGCAGGATGCCATGCGCATTTTTCTGACCTTCGATCGTACCCAAGCCACTCCCTGCCAGGTTCAGTGACGCGCCCGCCCCCAGCTTAATGGCAGCCTCACCATCCACAGCGACGATATCCCCTCCTGTGCTGGTAATCTGAGACTGTGCACCTTCAACAAATAATGCAACGCCATTGACCGCAATACGGCTTCCTGTATTTTCAAAGCGGCCGTTATCAACCCAGACGCCGATATTATCTGTACCGGTAGTGAAATCAATGTTGCCGTTGTTAATCAACAGTCCCTGATTACGCGTAATAAAGCCCTTGGCATTATTCAGCGGCGAAGAGATATCTGCCTCATTGGTAATAACCGAGCCAGTATTCGTTTGTGTAATACTGCCATCCAGAGCGTATTCATTTCCGTCAACTTCCGCGACAACAGCGCCATCCCCTACAAGGTTAACTGATGCCCCCTGTTTCAGCGTCGCTGTCGCACCACCAGTTACATATAATCCCTGAGCCTGAGCGCCCAGGATCTGGAAATCACTGCCAGCATCAGCCAGGACATTGCTCCCTTTCCCTGTGGCCCAGATACCACGGCTGCCTGTCCCGGAGGTTTTCATCAGCAGAGAGCCGGCCTGTTTTGCCCCATCTTCAATACGGAAAAGTACAGAACGTTCCCCACTGGCATCCAGCAGAGTTCCCGGTGCAATATTCGTCTTAATGGTTGCACCATCTCCGATAATACGAAAAGCAATCTGATCGGTAATACCAGAGCCGTCAGCAGCAAAGTTCGGTACTGCCGAACCATCAAGGTTAACAGTCCCTTTATTGCTGGCCTCAACGCCAATCGCCCCCTGTCCCTGCAAAGATATAGTACCCGCGGTCATATTAACCGTTGTTGTTGTACCAGATGCTTTTATACCCGTTGTACGGTTAGCATTATCTCCTCCCTTGAGAACGAGATTTCCCGAGTTATTAATCGTTGTAACATCTTGTGTGGCATTAGCAATTAGTCCCACACCACCATCCTGAACTGTAATATTTCCGCTGTTGGTACCAACAGCCCCCTCCTCAACCCGGACGCCCACTGTATTCTTTCCAGTAAAGATGATATTACCGGTATTATTTAGAGTGGCCCCATTACGGGCGATATACCCGGTCACTTTATCCTGGGTGGAACTTAACTGAGCCCCCGCCGTTAATAGTGTGGTCTTGTCCTTCGGATTAATGAGTTTGCCGGAAATATCATAGCCATTGCCATCCGCAATACCGGCTATCGCACTGGCATTATCCATATTGATAATGGCATTACTTTCAATTGTGCCCTGCGCTCCCCCTTCAATTAAAGTCGCTGTAGCCCCCTCACCCGTCAGGTTGATGGTCATTCCTCCAGACGTTACTGTCGAGGCCACACCGCCATCCGATTTCCCCGTGGCAATAAGTGCATAAGAGTTCTTACCAGACGCCGTAAGTGCAGAAGAAGCATCTGCAGTTCCCTGGAATGTCGCACCACTGGCAATACGGAATAATGTTGAGTTTTCAGTGGACACATCCATAACACCGCTTCCGGTATTATGAATGGCAGAGTCCTTTCCATAGACATAAAAGCCTATCTGATCGCTGCTGCCAAATAGCACTGCACCATTGCCTGACAGGGTCAGACTGCCGCCATCTTTAGCAAAAACCCCCACAGCCCCCGTACCGGCAAGACTGATTTTTCCGGATACATTAACATTGCTTCCGGCACCTTCCACCCAGGCACCATAGTTACGGAAACCACTACTGATACCCTTGCCGCCAACATTTATCGTACCGTCAGAATTCAACTGTCCTGCATTGATTACCTGTAGCCCGGTGCTGTTCAGACCATTAACATTGATAATCCCGGAGTTTTTCATCCCGGAGCTATTATTTGCCAGCATGCCAACATTCAGTGCAGGTGCATCACTGTCATGACCGTCAATAGTGATAGTCCCTTTATTTACCACATCAACAGTCCCGGCATCCTTTGCCAGGATTCCGTAGTTCCCCTGAGCCCCCCTGCCCAAAAAAATAGTACCTTCATTAACGACTTTGTTTGCACCATTTTGTACTTCAATCGCAACAGAACCCACAGCCGAATGAGTCGCAGTTTTATCCTCCGCAATACCTACATTGATGCTCCCGAAGGCCGAGTTAATAAAAGAGCCTCCAGCTCCAACATTTACACCTCGTGTTTTGCCATTATTATCATTAGTTGATGCATCGGCAGTAATATTTATTGTGCCTTTATTTGTTGCCATGCCCCCATTACTAACAACAATTGCGGTGTTAATCCCCTCTGGAGCGAAAGCATTTTTAAATGGGCGAATATTAATAACACCATTATTAATGGCTGAAGAACCATTACTACCGGCAACCATCCCCTCTGCCTGGAGAGCATATTTATCATTATTATCCCAAACAAAAAGTGTACCATCGTTAACAATGGTACTGTCTTGATAGGCAATCATTTCAGTACCAATGGCATCAATGACCCCTTCATTAACACCGGTCCCACCATTAGTTGCAACGATCCCTCCTCCATTCCCATAGGCAGGAAGAACTCCAGTTAATTTACCCGTTTTACCTAATATTGCTCGTGCGTTATTGGTTGCATGGAGAACAGCAAGCAGCCCTACATTTTCTTTGTAAGGAGTTGAGTCTATACGTCCCCCAGCGGTCATATCCACATTGTAATTATGCTTGGTGACAATAAGGGCCTTATTAAATTCAGCATCATACTGCTTATAAGAAAGCGTTTTGTCCTCTAGTGACTTTATCAAATATTGATTATATTGCTTTAAATCATCAAGAGAGTTAATATGGTGTACTTTTCCCGCCCAATCAGTAATTGTTCCAGCATATTTCATTGAGTCAATGATTTTTTGAGTAACGCCGCCCCCCTGCATGGTTGCACCAGGCTGAAAATAAAAATCATTGACCGAGTTCCATACAACAGAGGAACCTTCTCCATCAGCTACAGCAAGCTGTGTATTTTTAAAAAAATTACCGATTGCTGGTGAACCCACATCCAAAATAGCTGTACCGCCATTATTGGCTGTTACAAAACGTGTCGCATTGAAAAAATCCGCAGTGCCACTAAAACCAGGAATGGTTTCATTTCCCCCAGTCCCCGCATCGCGTTGTGAGAAAGAGTCAGTATCAAACACTTGAAGTGTTTGAGAAGCGCCAGTAACCTCATCCTTCACTGTAATGGTTTTTGTTTTTTCTCCGGTATTGACGTAAATCAATCCGGATAAATTATCTCCAGTGGTGTAGCCATTTAAAATTGCCTGTTCTACAGTCATCCAGATAAGACCTGACCCACCAGACTGGACGACATTTGGACCAGTGATGTATTCGGTTTTACCACTTACTGTTGCAGCCCCAACACCCGAGTTATTCGTACCCGGACGCCAGTCTGGTGACAATATGACATCTGCCATTGCGTTATTGCAATTAATTGCAATAGCGCCCCCCAGAACCATTGCTGATAAAGCAATTCCTAAGCGAGTTGATTTACATTTTTTTCTACAACTCGTCAATTCTGAAACAACATCCCATTTTTGGGTTGTATGGTTCCAAATGACTTTATATACTTTATTCATAACACTAATACTCTTGAACGCACATTATAATTGAATATTTTCACTAATAAGGGAACACGGAATATTTATAAATTGATGTAAACGTTTTACCCCGAGTTTATCCATAGCTCTACGACGATGCGTCCACACAGTCTTACTGGATATACCCAAGGTGTTCGAGATCCATGCAATATCTTTTCCTTCCTTGGTATATATAAAGATACTTTTCTCCCTCGGGGATAATTGTCGTTCTAAAAAAGAAACTTTATGATTCGCGCGAATATTTTTTTTGCACCTCCAGCCATTGATAAATTTATCTATATAGAAACAAAATTGCTCTGCTGTTAATTTCCACGGTATGAAAGGTATGCCTTTATTACTAACTACACCATTATCCCCCCATGCCAGGCACGGAATATTGACAGGCTGGCTTTTTAGCCATTGGTGAATGAAATACAGTGAGCGTATACAGGTAGTAGAATCATTATCAGGGAATACAGGTAACAACAACGATTGCTCATCCCGAAAGCAAGATGTGCCAAAATCACGAATCAGAGAAGAATAGTCGTCCACAGCGATGACTTTCACGTACGAAAAACCCCGCCAACGCATACTCTTAATTGCTTGAATTATAAAAGTATTTTTTGTAGTCGTAATCAAAACCATGCAATCAATTTCCTGTTATCCCCTTTCCCAATTTCCTTTTGCTTTGCACACCGGGGGGAGACAAACCTTGAGGCACAGGTTTACAAAATGACCCATTTTGACAACATCAATTTAATTAACTACAAATAGCACAAAACGCAGGTAAAAAACCTGAGTATTTATTTTAATTCAGAATATAATTTTGATTGTTATTTACATTTTGGCTTTATACGCCAGAGATTAAAAAGAAGACAAACCTACCTCTTTATGTGTAGATTGACGCCGCACATTGATCTAAATCAGTAAATTTAATGTTTTTTATAGAAAAAAATGTTTTTCTATACGAGAATTTCTAAACAAAGATTGGGTTTACATTTTGGGTCAAAATGTTGCTTTTTTGCGTCACCTATCCCCCACATTTTTTCAAATCTCATTGAATTAGAAGCAGTATAAATTACCGTATGCCTGATATTACGATGCCCGAGATAGTCCTGAATAAGACGGGTATCCACACCATTATCTGCTAGTGAATAACCACATGCATGGCGTAACATATGTGGATGAACTTTAATATTTAAACCTGCATTTTTACCCGCAGCAGAAACTATGTTATAAAATCGTTGTCTCGATAATGGTTTTCCTGTTCGGGAAACAAATAACCACGGGTTATCATTGAAATGTTTAACATTTAATGAATTCCTTTCATTCAGCCAGTTTGTTATTGCAATCACCTCTTCCTTTTGAAGTGGATGGACTGTACTGAATCCATTTTTTATCCGTTGAATATATATTTTTTCTGTAGTTAGTTCTAAATCCGACAACTGCAGAGATAAGAGCTCACTAACACGCAGACCATGAAAATAAGCCAATAAAATCATGCAAACATCGCGTGAAGAGCAACTCTTTTGTTTTACAGATTGAAGTAGTAAATTAATTTCATGATGCGTTAAAAATTTTCTGTTTTGCATAAATCACCTCTATTTATATGAAATAGCCATGTCAACTATGATGAAAGAATTACATTTAGTCAATAATATAATTCATATAGTTGCTGTATGATTATAGATTAATTTATTAAAATTCACCTAATCTAATTAATCGCTTGTAAACGCATATAAACAACCTTCGTTATGTAACTATCGTTCAAAACTCTCTTGTAAATATAAAGAGCCCTATAAGATGATTATAAAAAAGTCCTACAACCCGAAATAGCATTCCCTCATAAAATTAAGCTCAACATCGGCATATTTAAAAAGTATCCAATGCAATTAATATTTTATCTAAAATTAACATTGTATCTTGTATATATTACATCCATGAATGTATGGATTTTTTTATTTAAAAATTAATGCACTATAACAAAAAACATCACCAAGTGTTAAAACTAACACAACAATTAACCAAAATAATATGGCTGTTTATTTTTCATCCGTAAACAAAAAGGTACAAATATTTTCACCACAAAAAAACCACCAGCATGGCATTGAATTACCATTCACAATACACACCTCCTTTCGCTTATTTATGCTCATTGGTTGACTAATAATGATCTATACCCCCTGGGCAACTATCTCTCTGGCGGGGTATTGATGAATATCCATTTAGTGGCATAATTTAAACCCCAGCTCATTATTTGCTTATAAAAACAAGCAATAATACCAGGCTCTGGTATTTATAGTTTATTTTTTAACTTAATTAATATAACCGATAATATTATGCGCAAATTTATTACTCATAGTGAATGGTTGTTATTTTTTGAAGCCATCAACGGTTCAAAAAATGAAATTAGAGATAAAGCCATGTTACAAATGGCATATGTACATGGTCTTAGGGTAAGCGAGCTTATTGCACTAAAGATTAGCGACATTGACTTTTCAGAGTCAGCAATATATATCAAGCGTTTAAAAAATGGATTATCCACAGTACATCCCCTGCAAAAAGAAACTGTTCTGTTATTAAAAAAATGGCTAGCACTACGTGATAACATAGTAAAAAAACCTTTTGAAGACTCTTTGTTTCTTTCTTGTCAAGGAAATAAAATCTCGAGACAATATGTGTATAAGATGTGTAAGAAATATAGTCACAATATGAATATTAATATTCATCCTCACATGCTTAGGCATGGTTGTGGGTATGCTTTAGCTAATCAAGGGTTAGACACCAGACTAATACAAGATTATTTAGGGCACAGAAATATACATCATACGGTATTATATACAGCCAGTAATGCAGCAAGATTTAAACGAGTATGGGAGGGTGATGTGTTAGATATAAAGAAGATATAACCCCTGTTCTAAAGGCCTCAATTCATTGAGGCTTTTAGCCCCTCATTTTTATGACATACAACTGATAATCATAATGGATCTCAATATTAATCAAAATGAGAAATAAATCACCTTTTTATTAAAAAATTAATTTTTTTAAAGTCACAAACCAACACATATAATATTTAATAAAAATGCCACCAGCAAATATATTGCCACTTATCTTTTCTCTGGTAATCTAGTTTACTATAAATTATCGCTCTCCAATATTCGACGCCAAGAAGAAGTGGTTATTTTATTTATCCTTTTCGTAACTATTGACAAAACAATTCCCATATAAAAATTGCAATTTATAAAGCCAACATACACTTACAGTGCATAATAAGGTTATTTAGGAACCAGATGATTTAATGTATTATAAGGTATAACATTCATATTGACTTACCTGTTCTCTTAACCAAGTAATAAATGCCTCAATTTTTGGCCACTGCCTGCCCGGTAATGTGGTGATGTAAT
>OASW01000447.1_pt1 | contig 12395 bp, 9 predicted proteins | sample 1475831 | NCBI WGS metagenome assembly OASW01 (sample SAMEA2579927, study PRJEB22360) | human gut metagenome
TGAATCTCAAATACAAATATGGTAAAGTATGATGTATAATTAAACCATGAGTGTAATTCCACCTGGGGATGGTACTTGAGATAAGAGGAGGAAAAAAAGATGCCAAAGCGCAGTAAAGAGAACGACAGCAGGAGAATGCTGAAGCATCTTTCCGCTATTTTAGAAAAAAGCGGTGTTATCATATTTGAATATCATGTAAAAACAGATACTTTGATACGTTACAATAAAGAGTTGGAAGTAGATGCAAAGATCCCGGAATACTGCGATTATCTCAGGGACAAAACACGGATATATCCAGATGACCGATGGAAAGCTATTGAATTTTACAGCGGACGTATCAAAGGCCCTATTGATATCAGGGAAGTAGATGATGATGGCGGTATTTCCAGAAAACGTCTTGAGACAGTTTCCATTTCAGAAGAAGGGGATGCAGGGGAATCAGACATTCTTTTTGGCATGGTCATTGATGTGACTGGGGAGTGGCACCAGGAAGAGCGTTTAGAACATGAACTGGTCCAGATGAAAGCGACAGGGACACCGTGCAGCAGCTGCACTGGTTATCCGGAATATGACAAGGTTACAGGACTTCCTTCCTTCAACCGCTTCAGGGAAGAAATAGACAATGTGCTCACTGACGGAAAGGGAGAAGGCTATCTTTTAGTTTATACAGATCTTGAAAATTTCAAATACTTTAACCGTAAATATGGATATGCAGCCGGAGACCAGCTGCTGAGGGAATTTACCGGCTATATTATTGATACACTGAAAAAATGCAATACCGCTCATTTTACCAGAGTGGTAGCAGATCAGTTCCTGCTTTTCTTTGAAGAAAAATGGAATGACACTTCTATAGATGCCATCAATCGTATCAATAGTGGATTTATTGAACGGCAGCAGAGAAAATACCCGGAAGCGAAACTGCGTCTGCGCACCGGCGTTTATAAAGTAGAAGGGGACTGCGCCGGGGCGTCCTTTGCTATTGATGCTGCAAACTATGCAAGACATCAGATCCAGGACAATTCTCCGGTAACAGTCTGCGTTTATGACAAGACTATGGCAGACCGGCAGAATATGGAAAATGAGATCGCCACAGGGATTGACAAAGCCATTAGAAACCGGGAATTTAAAGTATATCTTCAGCCACGCTTCTCACTGACCACAGGAAAGATCGTAGGGGCGGAGTCCTTAGTCCGCTGGCAGAAAGAAGACGGAACACTGCTTCCGCCGGACAGCTTTATCCCGGTTTATGAGAAAAATGGCCGTATCATTGACCTGGATTTCTATATGTTTGAGGAAACAGTAAAACTCCTGGCAAAATGGAAAGAACAGGGACTTCCACAGCGTCTGATCTCTATCAATGCGTCAGCGCTCCATGCCCAGAACAGCGATACCATCCATCGTTATACTGCTATTCTGGAAAAGTATGGTGTGGATCCGGCTCTTACAGAATTAGAGCTTACAGAAACTGCCACTGTTTCTGATTATGACCATGTAAAACAGTTGTTTGCAAAGCTTCGGACAGTTGGTTTTCGGACTGCGTTAGATGATTTTGGAGCAGGCTATTCAGTATTAAATACAGTTATTGATATTCCGGTAAATACGGTGAAAGTAGACCGGGCCTTTATTAATAACTGCGAGATCACTCCCAAGGGTATTTATTTCCTTCGTGAGATCATCAACCTGTTAAAAGGTCTTGGATATCATATTGTATGTGAGGGAGTTGAGACACCGGAACAGGCGTCCATCCTTAGAAATACCATGTGCGATGAAGTTCAGGGATACTGGTTTTCACCGCCGGTACCAGTAGATGAATTTGAAAAAATGCTGCAGGAGGGGCGATAGTTAGATGTTTTCTCGAAGCCTTTCATGTAGCATTTACTGACTCTCTTCCAGGAAGGTGCATCCTGCTGGCAATCGCCATTGCAGGGGTTGCAGTAAGTAAAGTAGTTCCTTTAAAACTTCCTATTGTTGCATATGTTTCTATTATCGGACTGCTGGCAGCATCCCCTATTTCCCCATGCCGTGAATTTGTCATTGCATCTGCCGGAAAGATCAATTTCACCGCACCTCTTACTATGGTAGGCGCATATGCTGGTGTTTCTATCAGTGACCAGATCAATACCTTCTTAAAACAGGGCTGGAAAATGATACTGATCGGTGTGTTTGTTATGACAGGTACTTTTGTATTCTCAGCAATTATTGCTCAAATGGGATTAATGGCTGCAGGAGCGATCTAGGAGGTTAATATGGCTGATTTACGTATTACTCATGTATCTGTTTTGACAGAAGACGGAACGATTTTAAAAGACCAGACAGTAGATGTGACAGATGGCCGTTTTTCAAAGATCGCACCTGCTTCTGAAAGCAGTTTAAAGGTCAAAGAACCTGGAAAAGCTGCACCACAGGTATTAGACGGCTGCGGCAAACTTTTGATGCCTGGTCTGGCAGATTGTCATATGCATACAGGACAGCAGCTGCTAAAGGGCCGCGTGTTAGATGAACTTCCTATGATCTGGACCCGTATCATGCTTCCTTTTGAGAGTACCCTGACACCGGAAAAAATGAAGCTGAGTGCGCAGCTGGCTGCTCTGGAAATGATCCGATCAGGAACTACGGCTTTTATTGACGCAGGAAGCTATTATATGAAAGAAGCTGTGAAGGTTTATGATAAGGCGGGACTGCGTGGAACACTTTCCCTTTCTACCATGGATGAAAAAGGACTTCCGGAGTCTATTGCAACTACAACAGAAGAGGCTGTGGCCCGGGCAGATGATTTTTATGAATTCTGTGGGGAATATAAGAGACTGAAGTCAGCTTATGCTTTGCGTTCCCTGATCTCCTGTTCTGAAAGTCTGATCCGCCAGATAACAGAGCATGCAGATGACCGTCAGGCTCTTTTACAGGCTCATATGAACGAATATCCGGGAGAAGTGAATTTCTTTCTTCAGCATTTTAAGATGCGCCCTTATGAATATCTGGATTCATTGCGTGTTTTAAGTGACCGTTTTATCGGTGCCCACAGCATCATGGTATCGGCCCATGAAAGATCGATCCTTCATGAACGGAATGTGCAAGTATGTCACTGTCCTTTCAGCAATTGTGCAAAAGGAGTTCCGGAAACACCGGCTCTTCTGGAAGATGGCATTTGTGTAGGATTTGGTACAGATGGTGCAGCTCATGGTGGATTAAGTTTATGGAATGAAATGAAGATATTCCGTTCTGTAATGAATGTAAAACATGGTGTTGCCCAGAGTGATCCGGCCATTATGCCTGCAGCCCAGATCATTTCCATGGTTACAAAAGAGGGATATCACTTGATGAAAGAAGATGGAGGTATCATTGCAGAAGGCAAAAAGGCGGACTTTATCACCATTAATATCATGCAGCCTCATTTATACCCTACTGGTAATCTGGTGAATACCCTGTTAGAATGTGTTACAGCGTCTGATGTCTGTGATATGGTTGTAGATGGAAGGCTGCTGATGAAGAATCGTGAAATCCTCACTCTGGATGAAGAAAAAATCTTTTATGAAGCGATGAAATACATGGAGGCAGTAAATACATGATCACAGGCATCACATTCTGGCTGATCGTAACAATGGCAAATCTGGTGGTAGGAGCCTGCGTAGGCCTGACTGGTGTGGCAGGTTTTCTTCTGCCTATCATATATACGTCTCTTCTGGGACTTGGCACTACAGAAGGGCTGGCCTTAAGCTTTGGAGCTTTTATTGTATCCGGGCTTTTAGGCTCTGTTAATTACAAAAAGACTGGAAATCTGGATGTGAGATTTGGGCTTAAATTGAGTGTAGGAAGCCTGATGGGAGCTGTTTTCGGTGTGTGTCTTAATATGCTGATTCCGGAGTCCGGCGTAAAAACTTTGCTATATACAGTAGTTTTTCTTTCTGGTATCTCCATTCTTTTAAGAAAAGATAAAAAGGCAGCTGCCAGTGATGAACAGGCAAAGGACAGTACATTTGCAGGAAATCTTCCCGCTGTTTTAGGTCTTGGAACAGTCACCGGTGCCATTTGTGCTCTTTCGGGAGCAGGCGGACCGGTATTGGTAATGCCACTTTTAGTCCTTTTGGAGATCCCGGTGCGCACTGCAGTTGGTGTAGCATTGTTTAATTCTATTTTTATTGGGATTCCTGCATGTTTAGGATATTTTTCCCAGTGTATCTCAGTCCGGCTTTTGAAAATATTGGTTGCAGCCCTGGTATTCCATGGTATCGGCGTTTATTTTGGAAGTAAAAATGCAGTCCGCATCAATCAGACATTATTAAAAAAAGGTATTGCCGTATTTTCCATCTGCATTGCCATCTGGAAGCTGTTTCTGTAAAAGGAAGCAGCTTTTTTAAATAGGGTTGAAAAAAATGTCAAAACTGATTAAACTGATTACATGAATATATCATATAGAAAGACTGCAAATGGAATCTGTGTGGAGCGCTGCTACACATTAGATAACAAACTGGTGATACCGGACACCATAGAAGGACTTCCGGTAACAGAATTGGATACATATACATTTTCCCAAACTGTGCGAAGGCGGGAGCAGCCGGCAGTAGAACGGGAAGGAGAGCCGGAAATGTGCGGCGAGGTCCTGGAGGAGCTTACGCTGCCGGAGCATCTGGAAAAAGTGGGAGCCTATGCCTTTTATAATTGCTTTCATTTAAAGAAGCTTTCCTGCTGCAGTACAGTGAAAGACTGGGGCGCAGGAGTATTTACCGGCTGTACCCGGATAACAGAACTGGATATACGCATTTTTCCAGAGGCAAAGTCCAGTTTTAAAGAGATCCTTTCAGAATTGCGGCAGATGCTGGTAGTAGACTACCGGGATGAACAGGGAAAACTGCTGGCAAAGCTTATTTTCCCGGAGTTTTTTGAGGAGTCTATAGAAAATACTCCCGCCCGTATCATTATGCGGGAAATGCATGGCTGTGGCCATATGTACCGGTATTGCTTTAGCGGAACTGATTTTCAGTTCTGGGAATATGACAAGCTGCTGCCAACAGCAGAAATCTTAGAAAGCCCGGTTCTTGTATGCCGCATGGCCCTCTATCGTCTGTACTGGCCCAAAGGCTTGACAGAGGAATGGAAAGAAGAATACTGGAAGTACATTAAAAAACATCCGGAAGAAGCAGCAAAGGGTCTTGCAGAACGGGGGGAAAGAGAAATCCTTTCCTGGCTGGCACAGAAAAAAGAAACAGACGTCCGGATGATAGAGCAGATGATACAGGCTGCTGCCGGGCTGGGGGATGCCCAGGTTTTGGCCATCCTTATGGATGCAAGACACAAAAAGCTGGGGGCGCAGGCGGGCGGTAAACCGAAGCCCCAGCCCCGCACTTTTGAATTATAGAAGAGGAGGAAAATCCAATGTCCAAGAAAACAAAAGCACAGGAGTTACAGGAGCAGCTTACCTGGTCTGCTCCACATATTGGAAAAGATGCACCAGACCACAAGGAAAAGGCTTTCAAATACTGCGAAGGCTACAAAAAATTCCTTAACGCAGGAAAAACAGAGCGTGAGTGTGTAAAAGAAGCGGTCCACATGTTAAAAAAAGCTGGCTATAAGCTGTTTGACCGTACTGCCTCTTATGAGCCGGGAGACAAGGTGTATTATGTAAACCGCAGCAAGGCTATTATCGCAACTACATTTGGCAAAAAGCCATTATCAGAAGGCCTGCATATGAATGGAGCCCACATTGACTCCCCAAGACTGGACTTAAAGCCAAATCCATTATATGAAAAAGAAGATATTGCCTATTTTAAAACACATTATTACGGCGGTATCCGCAAATACCAGTGGGGAACGATTCCTTTGGCGATCCACGGCGTTGTTGCAAAGAAAAACGGGGAACTGACGGAGATCTGCATCGGTGAAAAGGAAGATGATCCGGTATTCTGTATCACAGACCTGCTGCCTCATCTGGCTGCCAAGCAGAATGAGCGCCAATTAAAAGATGGCTTAAAGGGAGAAGAATTAAATGTTGTTTTAGGTTCTCTTCCCTATGAGGGTGAAGATATTAAGGATGCAGTAAAGCTTTCCATTCTGGCACTGCTTTATGACCAGTACGGGATCAAGGAAAAGGATTTCTTCCAGGCTGAATTTGAACTGGTACCGGCTGTAAAAGCAAGGGATATCGGTTTAGACCGCAGTATGGTGGGCGCTTATGGTCAGGATGACCGGGTTTGTGCATACACTGCACTGACTGCGGAGATCGACACCAAAAAGCCTGAGCATACCACAGTGACCATTTTAACAGATAAAGAAGAAACCGGTTCTGACGGAAATACAGGTTTAAACTCCGATTATGTCCTTCATTATATAGAAGATCTTGCTTCTATGGAAAAGATTCCGGTGAGAGATGTATTAAGAGCTTCCTTATGTTTATCTTCTGATGTAAATGCAGCTTATGACCCAACCTTCGCAGATGTATACGAGGCCCGCAATTCCAGCTACATCAACAAAGGCTGTGTTCTCACCAAATACACAGGTGCAAGAGGAAAAAGCGGATCCAATGATGCAAGTGCAGAGACCATGGCGAAAGTCATCGGTATTATGGAAGATGCAGGTGTTTACTGGCAGGCGGGCGAGCTTGGAGCAGTGGATGCAGGCGGCGGCGGCACCATTGCCAAGTTTGTAGCCCACATGGATGTAGATACAGTAGACTTAGGTGTGCCGATCCTTTCTATGCATGCACCTTTTGAACTTTCTTCTAAATTAGATGTTTACCATACATACAAAGCTTTTAAAGCTTTTTATGCGTCATAAAATCCGAAAGTATAAAATTTCCGGAAAGGCTTTTTTTTCCCGTCCGTGTATGGTATAACTATGTACAACGCTTAAAAAAAGTCTGTTTTTGTTTTCCAGAGGCGGACAAAAAGCTTCTGGGAAGACAATAAGCGAAAAGAATGAAAAGAAAAGGACATGCAACAATGAGAAAACTGAAATTATTATGTTTATGCGGTCTGACTGCAGCTGTGTTAATGACTGGATGTGCAGGCAGCACAGACACCACAAATGTAAACCTTGGTTCTGCAACTGTTTCTGAGTACAGAGGTGTAAAAGTAAATGTAGCTGCCCCGGAAGTAACAGACGATGAAGTAGACCAGAAGATCCAGACCAATCTGAAGCAGAATCCAAATGAAATAGAAGTAGACAGAGCTGCAAAAGATGGTGACATTGTAAACATTGATTACAAGGGCACAAAAGACGGAGAAGCTTTTGATGGCGGTACTGCAGAAGGTACGGATCTGACTCTTGGCTCCAAGACCATGATCGATGGTTTTGAAGATGGTCTGATCGGTGCAAAAAAGGGCGAGACAAAGACATTAAACTTAACTTTCCCGGAAGATTACAGAGAAGAATCCTTAGCAGGACAGGCAGTTGTATTTGAAGTAACTGTTAATTCTGTAAAGGAGAAACAGGACGCAGTATTAGATGATGCATTTGTACAGAGAACCTCTTCTTACCAGACTGTAGATGAGTACAAGGAAGGTATCCGTGCTGATCTGTTAACCCAGAAGCAGAAGACAGCAGAGCAGGAAATGGAACAGGATGTTCTTCAGGATGTGATCGACAACTCCGATTTCAAGTTTTCCAGAAATGGTATTTCTGTGCGCTACAACCAGATGTTAAAGCAGTACACCAACCAGGCTAAGATGTATGGAATGACTCTTTCCCAGATGGCACAGGCAAATGGTATGGATGAGGCTGGATTTAAGGAATATATCTACTCTTCTGTAAAAGAAGCAGCCAAGAAAGAAATCGTTGTAAAGGATATTGCAGCAAAAGAAGGTCTTGACAATATTACAGATGAGGATATGGAAGCATTTGCACAGGCAAACGGAGCAACCAAGGATACTTTAGTAAGCCTTTACGGTGAAGATACTGTAAAGGAGCAGGTACTTCAGGATAAGGTATTAAGATTCTTAGCTTCCAATGCAGACAATGAGGCAGAAAATCCTGCAAAACTGTCTGAGCGTGAAGTAGCTGTTACTGAAACTGAGACTGCAGCAGAGGAAACTTCCGAAAACGAAACAACTGAGTCTGAGACCACAGAAGCAGAAACAACAGCGGAAACTACAAAGGCAAATTAATCTTACATTAAAAACCAATGGAGAAGGAGGATATTATACATGCAACTCTTAAAAGACAGGATCCGTAAGGACGGCAAGATCAAAGCAGGAAATGTGCTGAAAGTAGACAGTTTTTTAAATCATCAGATGGATATTAAACTGTTTGGGGAGATCGGAAAGGAATTCAAGCGCAGGTTTGCGGATGTGGAAGTAAACAAGATCCTTACCATCGAAGCTTCCGGAATCGGAATTGCATGTATTGTAGCTCAGTATTTTGATGTCCCTGTTGTATTCGCGAAGAAAACACAGACCAAGAACATTGCAGGTGAAGTTTATACTTCTAAGGTAGAGTCCTTTACTCACGGAAGAGTATATGACATCATCGTATCTAAGGAATTCCTCGGAAAAGGTGATAAAGTGCTTCTTATTGATGATTTCCTGGCAAATGGAAAGGCATTAGAAGGTCTGGCAGCTGTAGTAAGGGATTCCGGCGCTGAATTAGTAGGTGCGGGTATCGTTATTGAAAAAGGCTTCCAGGTAGGCGGAGATCTGATCCGTTCCGAAGGCATCCGTCTGGAGTCACTGGCTATTGTTGACAGCATGGATGAGGAAACAGGAACTATTGTATTCAGGGATGATGAATAATAACAGAACAAAAGCTTTATTTTTTGATATTGACGGAACCCTCCTGTCTGAAAAGACGCGGAGGGTTCCTGACAGTGCGAAAGAGGCACTGAAACAGGCCAGAGAAAAGGGGCATTTAGTCCTGATCAATACAGGCCGTGTGTATCCTCATTTAACACAGATCCGTTCCCAGGTGGATGCAGATGGCTTCCTTTGCGGCTGTGGTACTTATGTGAGAGTAAGAGATGAGGTATTATACCATCATATGATCCCACACGAAAGAGGTTTGCAGATAAAAAGAGACATTGATGAATGTGGACTGGACGGCGTGTTAGAAGGACTGGGCGGCTGCTATATGCACGAAACACCATCCCGCCTGCCACAGGTAGAACGCGTAAAACAGTCTGTTAAGATATCTGGCTGCCCAATGCCATGTTTCTGGGAAGATGACAGCTTTGATTTTGATAAATTTTACATTGGTTCTGATGAAAAAAGCCGCTGCAAAGAGCTGTTTGGAAGAATGCCTGATATGGAGGTTATTGACCGGGAAAACGGTTTTTATGAGTGTATCCCAAGAGGTCATTCCAAGGCCACAGCCATTGATCTGGTATTAAAGCATTGCGGCATTGGGATCGAAGATGCCTATGTATTTGGTGACAGCAGCAATGACCTTTCCATGTTCCGGTATGCAGAAAACTGCGTAGTCATGGGAGATCACAGTCCGGTATTAGAGCCATATGCCACATTTATCACAAAAACAGTAGAGGATGACGGGATCGCCTATGCTATGAAAGAGTTGGGGATCATATAAGTATGAAACGAAAAACCTGGATCGTCAGTGCCCTGATGTATACCCTTGTATTTCTGGTATGCTTCGGGGTATTGCACTTTTTTAAGAAAATAACAACTGCCATAGACAGTACAGAATATACTACAGAGACTGGGGCAGATACAGATATTGTAATAGACGGGACTGATAACGATGCAGATCCTGACAAAGATCATAAAATTGGAAAAAACGACGGAAATGGTGAAGCAGGACCGTCAGGAGATACAGAAGAAACACAGGATGAGATTGGCACAAAAGAAACCCATATCCGCCGGGAGATCGGCTATAAAGGCTGGAACAAGACTATAGAGCAGGTATGGCCAGCGGTTCCACAAGAACTGCCGTATGCGCCCCCAAAGATCATCCAGGCAACGGATGTCCATTATCAGAGTGCAGATGCAGAGGATGATGGAGCAGCTTTTCAGCTTTTTGTAGAGCGGTGTGACGGAAAGGTAGTAAAATATCTTCCCCAGCTGTTAGATGCATTTATGGATCAGGTGATCGCCGAAAAGCCTTCAGCACTGGTGCTCAGCGGCGATATTACCATGAACGGGGAGAAGATCAATCATGAGGAGCTGGCCAGGAAGCTTGGCAAAGTCCAGGAAGCAGGTATTCCGGTGCTGGTCATTCCGGGAAATCATGATATCAATAATCCTAATGCAGCTGTCTATTTTGGAGATGAAAAAACTGCCGCAGATAGTGTTACACCAGAAGAATTTTATGATATTTATCATATGTACGGCTATGATCAGGCTATCAGCCGGGACAGTGCTTCTTTAAGTTATGTTTATCAGCTGGATGAAAGAAACCGCCTGCTGATGTTGGATTCCTGCCAGTATGAGCCTGAAAACCTGGTAGAAGGCCGGATCAAGGCAGAAACCTTAGTGTGGATGGATGAGCAGTTAAAAAAAGCCCAGGAAGATGGGATGCAGATACTGCCCATTGCCCACCACAACCTTCTTGCCCAGAGCCGTATGTACACCACCCAGTGTGCTATGGATAATAACGGAGAAGTTATCGATCTTCTTCAGAAATATAAAATTCCCCTGTTTTTAAGCGGTCATCTCCATGTACAGAGGATCCGCAAGCATAAGGCGGAACCGGGAGTGGCAGATGATGCCTACGGTATTCAGGAGATCGTTACTGATGCCATAAGTATCCCACCTTGTCAGTACGGCATTTTACAGTGGAAAGCAGATGGGAGCATGGAATATTCCACAGAATCTGTGGATGTGTCTGCCTGGGCCAGACGTACAGGACAGGAAAATACTGATCTTTTAAATTTTGAAACATGGTCTGAAGAATATCTCCAGAAGCTGATCTCAGATCAGATCGGCGGTGTAGTACGAAATGTGGGAAGTGATGTAAAAAGATCCATGGCAGAGACCTACGCAGATGTATATATTGATTACTACGCAGGCCGCAAGATCGATGCCAAAGGGATAAGGACTTCAGAGGGCTATACCTGGTGGGAGCGGAATCTCCCGGACAGCTATCTGATAAAAGAGTTAAATGCCATGATTAATGATGCAGACCGGGATAATAATTACCTGCTGCTCCCGGAAGATACCATCTTAGAAGAGAGGTATACCTGGAAGAAGGCTACGGCTTCTGAGGCAACCCCATCGAAAGCCCTCCGCCAGTGATGCAGATTGGGGAAATATTCAGGGAAACATTTAGAAAAACAGCTCAGTCTGCTGCGGCATCTGGATAATAGTCCGCAAGCATAAGGTCAACCATACGCCCATAGCTTAAGACACCATCTGTCTGGCTGTGGGCTTTTAAATATGTATCATTTACCTTGGTGGACACTTCTGCTGTCTTTCCCTCAAAACGATCCCAGAAAACATTATTATCTTCCAGGTCATTTCTGGCTTTTTCATCTAATTTCTTATAAAGTTCAATAAAACCTTCATAATCTGCTTTCGCCAGGGCATTTCCGGCATACACCCAGCCAGTGAGATAACCACTGTAACGGAAGGATCTGTCTTCTGAGCTGGTACAGGCCAGATATCCGATAAAATTTGCCTCATCTTCTCTCATATATCCCTGTAAATGAGATAATTCATGACAGATGGTGTGGGGAATGTTGTAGTCAGGTATCTCGCTGTTGTAGTTGGCTTCTATTGTAAAAGGAGAATAGATACCGGTCAGCTGCTGGACAGATAAAAGCCTTGGATTGATCAAAGGCTTGGGATATGGATACCAGCTTTTAAACTGGGGATATTGATCCGCCAGTCCCTTCATGGCTTTCTGCCCTTCTTTTCCCATTTTTTGCAGATAAGGGAAATTCTGAAAATAAGAGAGATTCCCGGCATCTGATGGGGGAGTATCTGTTTCTTGCGGCACATTTTCATTAACGTTATCCACCAGATCACTGCAAAGAGCGTAAAGCTCATCTATAGAATGAGACCGGACCACAAAACCAGCTTCATAGGAAAAAGAATTTCTGTAATAGTTAATGCCGCAGTTGACTGTAAACAGGAAAAATAAGAGAGCAGCTATGAAACAGGCCCCATTTAACAGAAACAATGGCTTTTTAAACCACCGGATGAGACAAAACGGGATAAAACATAACAAAAAATATAATCCTGCTTCAGATACTGAAAAAGGAAAGATCCCGGAAATGCGTGCAAAGATCCCTTTCAAAACAGGATAAACAGTCACAGAATAAGTCTGGGCAAAGCCAGTAACCTTTCTGGCACAAAGACTTAATAAAACAGAAAGGATGCCCATGATCACACTGGCAGCAAATATTTTTTTCAAATTTATAACCTCCTACATCCATGCCTTTGCCGTTACAGTACACGGGCTCTCCATGCCCGCGCACTGTAACAGGATTTTGCCGATGCTCCGCATTCCGAATC
>OASW01000451.1_pt1 | contig 12212 bp, 6 predicted proteins | sample 1475831 | NCBI WGS metagenome assembly OASW01 (sample SAMEA2579927, study PRJEB22360) | human gut metagenome
TTACCATAGTTGTTTCCATTTGTTGTAGTAAACAGGTCAAGGAATGTCATGGCATCGTTGTAGTCCGGAGCCCAGCCTGCGTATACCATATCGAAATCACCGGAATCCATAGAAGCCAGACGTGACTTAAATGGCTGTGGTGTAATTTCTACATTCAGACCAAGTACGGATTTCCACTGTTCCTGCATAAACTGTGCATCTCTCTGAGCTCCGTCAGAATCATCACAGAGGAAAGATAATTTCAAATCTTCTGCTTTCAGTCCTGTTTCCTGAAGACCTTTTTCCAGAGCTTTCTTTGCTTCTTCTGCATTGTATCCGGTGATATCTCCAGCCGCTTCGCGATACAGCACATCATTTGCTCCTGCAATAGCGGTTGGTACAAGACCTGTAGCCGGTACGGAACCATCTTTTAAGATATTGTCACACAGACTCTGTGTATCCAGAGCAAGACCAAGTGCACGGCGGATATTTGCATTGTCCAAGCCTTTGTCTGTTTTCTTTGTGTTAAACTGAATATACCAGTTGCTGTTGTTTACATAGTTTTCTACATGAATGCCGAGAGACTCTGCCTGTACGGTCTGGTCACCTGTCAGGTTGATACAGTCAATCTGTCCAGCCTGGAATGCGTTCATACGTGCATTGGAATCATTCATCATATTATAACGAACGGTTTTTACTGCAACTCTGTCCGGGTCATAGAAATCTTCATTTGCTGCCAGTGTAATGTGGTCATTGTGTACCCACTCGCTGATGGTGTACGCACCGTTTGTTACCAGCTGATCCATTTCATCTCCGTAGTGCTCTGCACCGATTTCCTCGTAAGCCTTCTGGTTTACAGGATAGTAGGTTGAGAATGAGAACAGGTGCTCTGCATATGGAATCGGGTTTACGAAAGTAACTTCCAGAGTATAGTCGTCAATGGCTTTTACACCCAGTTCAGAAGGGTCTTTTGTTCCTTCATATACTTCTTTACCATTTAACAGATTATCATAGATAATAAATGCGTAGGAAGAAGCTGTCTCTTTGTTACAAACTGCCTGATAAGCGAACACGAAGTCATTTGCTGTTACAGGTTCTCCATTTGTCCATTTTGCATCCTGACGAAGTTTCATAGTGTAAGTACGTTTGTCATCGCTTACAGTAGTTTCTTCGGCAAGGTCTGGCACCGGTTTATCATTTTCATCCAGTTTATACAGACCGGACATAACCATACGGAGAATATCTCCTGATGCCACGTCTGTAGTGAGCATACTGTTTAATTCAGGCGGTTCTGCACGTAAGTCGATTGTGTAGGAATCCTCCTCCGGTGTTCCTGCAAAACCTGTACTGCTTGTTTCTGTTTTTGCGCCACCGTCAGAAGTGCCTTCTGCTTTTTTGTCTCCTGAAGAACTTCCGCATGCGCCTAAAGATAAAATCATTGCGCTTGCAAGGGCCATTGCCAATACTTTCTTCATTTTCATATTGATTTCCTTCCTCTCTGCTAGAATTTCACACTGAAAACTTTAATACTTTGTTTTCTTAATGTTGTGAATCAATCTTCTTTATTATAATAAATTATGAAGTTTTGTCAACTGTTTCTGGCAAAATTCTCGCATTTGTGTTTTTTGCACAAAGACAAATATCTTTCTGGCCGAAACTTTTCAAGCAATTTCTTTTAAATTCTCCACAATTTCCGTCTTTAAAGGGAGACTCTATGCCGCTTTGCTGTAACAAATCAGTATGAAACTCGGAAGCGGAAATCCTGCATAATTTCAGATAACTCTCCCACGCTCCCCGGCGGTCCTTATCCATCCAGATTTTGTACTCAAAAGCACAAAGCTGGGCAATCACATAATCAATATAGTAGAGAGGGAAACTGTAAATATGGTGTTGTTTCTGCCAGAAACAGCCTCTTTCAAAGAAGTCCAGCCCTGCATAATCCATATGAGGCTTATATTCCTTCTCCAGCTTTTTCCACACCTCTTTCCTCTGCTGAGGCGTCATTTCCGGATGGTCATACACTTCATGCTGAAATTCGTCCACCATACAGCCGTACGGTACAAAAATCACAGCATCCTCCAAATGCATACCGGTGTAATCGGCTGTCTTCTCTTTTCCGAAAAACAGATGATACCAAGGTTCTGTAAAGAATTCCATGGACATGGAATGAATCTCCGCAGTTTCCATACCAATATCTGCATGTTCCCGGATAGGGTCTTCTGCTGCCAGGTATCCCTGGAACGCATGGCCGCACTCATGAGTCATAACGTCCACATCTCCGCTGGTGCCGTTAAAGTTGGCAAAAATAAACGGTGCCTTATAGTCCGGAAGGTACGTCATATATCCGCCCACTGCTTTTGTCTTTCTGCCAAAGACATCTAAAAGTTCGTTTTCCATCATAAAATCAAAAAACTCTTTTGTCTCCGGAGACAATTCTTCATACATCTCCTGTCCTGCTGCCAGAATTTCCTCCGGCGTTCCTTCCGGCTGGGGATTTCCCTCTGGTCCGTATACCTGTTCGTCTGTATAAGTCATATGCTCAAGTCCCAGACGCTCTCTCCTTTTTTCAAAAAGCTCTTCTGCAAAAGGAACCCATACTTCCTTCACCTGACGTCTCAGATTTTCAATTTCTTTTCTTCCATAACAGTTCCTCTGCATGCGCAGATATCCCAGAGGTGTATACGTCTCAAATCCCAGTGTTTTTGCCTGCTCTGTTCTGTTTTTTACCAGTTTGTCATACAACTCATCCAATTTATCGGCAATACTGTCAAAGAAAGCATTTTGTTTCTGGGCTGCTCTTCTTCTCACTTCAGGATCTTTACTTTTCAGATAAGGAGTCAAAAGAGAAAGATTCAGGGTTTCCCCTTCCCAGTCAATTTTAGCGCTGGCCAGAAGTTTTTCATATTCTGTCACCAGTGCATTCTCCTCCTGCATCAGTGGAATGACTTCCTCGGACACAGACTTCATGGCAATTTCCATATTTTTAAATGCCACAGGCCCTATTTTTTCTTCCAGAACGTCCCTGTACGGGGAAGCAAAGAGCCGCTTCTGATATTCCACACATAAGTTGGAATACTCGGGCACCTGTTCATCATAGTAATTCTGTTCCTTCTCATAAAACTCGTCTGTGGTGTCAATGGTATGGCGAATGGAGCAAAGCGTCACCTGGGTCTGCACCCTGTCATTGAGTTTATAAAACTCTTTGTGAACAGCAAACTGCTCTTCCCCGCTTCCCGCTTCTTCCAGCTTCTTCATCAATTTTTTCAGCTGCTCTTTTACCTGTACAAAATCAATTCTTTCATACGGCATATCTTTAAATTTCATCATGGTCTGTTCTCCTCTCCTGCCCTGCAGTTAATACAGGTTTTTCACCTTAAATTCTCTCTCTGTCTCTCTTCTCTGGTCCTTTTTTGCAATGTCCTGCCGCTTATCGTAAAGCTTCTTGCCTTTCGCCACGCCCATTTCTACTTTCACAAGACTGCCTTTAAAATATACCTTCAAAGGTACCAAAGTATACCCTTTTTCTCTGATTTTGCCTTCTATTTTCCGAATTTCATAGGTATGAAGCAAAAGCTTACGCACCCTTAAAGGGTCTTTGTTAAAAATATTGCCTCTTTCATAAGGGCTGATATGCATACCATAAATAAACACCTCGCCCTTCTCAATCTGAATAAAAGACTCTTTAACACTGCATTTTCCCATGCGCAGGGATTTGACCTCTGTACCCGCCAGTTCAATCCCTGCCTCATAAGTGTCCTCATGGTATGCCTTTTTATTATTTGCAATCAGACGAATCCCTAATTCTTTTGCCATGACTTAATCCTCCCTTTCCAAACTGAAATCCACGGTTTTTGTGGCAATGTCCGCCTGTTCTACCCGAACCTTTACTTTCTGCCCCATGGAATATACCTTTTTCGTCATATCTCCCACAAAGCGGTACTTTTCTTTCTCATATGTGTAATAATCATCCCGCATGGAATTCACATGCACCAGACCTTCCACCGTATTAGGCAGTTCCACATACAGTCCCCATTCCGTCACGCCTAAAATAGTTCCCTCCATGACTTCGCCAATATGCTGCTTCATAAACTCTGCCTTCTTCATTTTAACGGTTTCCCGCTCTACCTCTTCGGCTCTTCTCTCCATAGCACTGGACTGTCCTGCCACTTCCTCCAGAATTTCCGCATAGTGGCGAATTTTTGCCTCTGTCATCTTGCCTCGCAGATGTTCCTTGATAATTCTGTGAATCTGCAAATCCGGATACCTGCGGATAGGAGACGTAAAGTGACAGTAATACTTGGCAGCCAGGCCAAAATGTCCGCTGCACTGGGTGGTATACCTGGCCTGTTTCATAGAACGCAGAAGCAGCCGGGCAAAAAACGGCTCACATTCCATGCCTTCCAGCTCTTTTAAAATTTTCTGCACTTCTTTTGGGCTGATTTCTTCTTTTGCTTTCTTCACTTTTACTCCTGCCTGATGAACCATTTCCAGTACAGCTTCCATCTTTTCCCCATCGGGAGTATCGTGTGTCCGGTATACAAAAGGCAGGCCCAAAAGCGCATATTCTTCTGCTACCGTTTCATTTGCAGCCAGCATAAAGTCTTCAATGAGCCGGGTAGCCACATTCTGTTCATAAGGATAAATTTCCACTGGCTTTCCACTGTCATCCAGACGAATTTTGCTTTCCGGGAAATCAAAGTCAATGGCTCCTCTCTTCTTTCTTCTCTTCCGAAGGAGTCCGGAAAGCTCGCCCATTTCCAAAAGCATGGGAACCAGTTCTCTGTATTTCTCTGTCACCGCTTCGTCTTCACCCAGGAGAATCTTTTTTACGTCTGTGTATGTCATTCTCTCATTCACCCGGATGACGGTCTCCACAATGCGGTGAGACACAATTTTTCCTTTTTCATTAATATCCATCAGGCAGCTTAACGCCAGTCTGTCCTCTCCTGCGTTCAGAGAACAGATACCATTGGAAAGTTTTTTGGGCAGCATGGGAATTACCCGGTCCACCAAATAGACACTGGTGCCTCTTTTCAGTGCTTCTCTGTCTAAAGCACTGCTGTACTGCACATAATTGCTTACATCTGCAATGTGTACCCCCAGATGATACAGGCCGTTTTCCTTTGTAAGAGAAACCGCATCATCCAAATCTTTGGCGTCTTCCCCGTCAATGGTAACCATAACCACATCCCTCAAATCTTCTCTGCCATAAAAATCTCCCTCATTTAACGTCTCTTTTACGCGCTGGGCCTGATTGGCCACCTTTTCCGGAAATTCCATGGGCAAATCATAGCTTTTCGCCACACACAGGACATCTACGCCTTTTTCTCCCGGCTTTCCCAGGATTTCTGTCACGATTCCTTCCGGAGATTTTCCTCCCCGACCATAATCCTTAATCTTCACCAGAACTTTATCTCCGTCCTCGGCTTCCATAGCCTTTCCCTGGGGAATAAAAATATCTCTGGCAAACCGCTGGTTGTCCGGCACTGCAAAGCCAAAACCTGCCGACTGCTCATAAGTTCCCACGATTTCTTCGATTCCATGCTCCAGAATCCTTGTCACTGCACCTTCACAACGCCGTCCGTTCTTTTCTTCCTTCTGTACCGTTACCTGCACCGTATCTCCATGCAAGGCCCGTCCTACCTGCTCTTCCGGTATAAAAATATCCTGTCGCTCTTCCTCACCGGGAATTTCTACAAAACCAAAGCCTCTGGGATGACTGATAAAGGTTCCTGTATAAACATGGCCCTTTTTATATCCCAAACCGGTCTTTTCTTTTTTCTCCTGTTTTTCTGTCTGTTTTCTGCGGTCTTTTTCCGGCTTTCTCACAGCCTCATACTTGCCGCGCTTGCTGATGGTGACTTTCCCTTCTTTCAGGAGTATATCCAGTACCTTGTGCAGTTCCTCCCTTTTTCCCGAAGGAATCTGCAGAAGCACTGCCAAATCTCTGGCTCTCATAGGCTCATATTCCTTGCAGCACATCAACTCATATAAAATTTTTTTCCTCTTTTTCAGCTGTTGATTTTTCTTCAAATTTTCTCCTTTTCCTGTTAAAAAGATGACACCCTTGCAATGCAAGAGTGCCATGTTTAAAAGTTCAGATTCAATACTAACGCCAGCACAAAAAATAAAATCCCCATAATTTTGGTTGCTTTTACCATTGCGCCTTCCATGGAGCGTCCTTTATTTTTCCCCCAGTAAGTATCTGCCATTCCGGCAATACTTCCCAGTCCCTGGGACTTTCCTTCCTGCATCAGAATAATAACAGATAAGCCTATACAATCTATAACGAAAAGTACGGTCAAAACAATTCTCAAAATTTCCACGTTCACACCTCCTAATTGCTAAACATCTAAAGTTTAACACAGGCGCAGCATGATTTCAACTGTTATTTTCGTAGATTCCCATTTATCCCCTTATAATCATAGCAGGCAGTTTCTCCCAGCATATCCTCAATGGCAAGAAGGCGGTTATACTTTGCCGTCCGCTCTCCCCTGCAGGGCGCACCTGCCTTTATCTGTCCGCTGCCCGCTGCCACAGCCAAGTCAGCCAGAAACGTATCTTCACTCTCTCCCGAACGATGGGAAAGAATGGTTCGGTATCCCGCTTTATGAGCCAGTTCCACAGCCTCCATGGCCTCTGTCAAAGTCCCAATCTGGTTAACTTTTATCAGCACCGCATTGCCGGCGCCCATAGTGATTCCCCTGGCAATCCGTTCTGTATTGGTAACAAACAAATCATCCCCCACCAGCTGTACTTTCTGCCCCAGTCTTTGCGTCAGCCTCTGCCAGCCTTCCCAGTCTTCCTGGTCTAACCCATCCTCAATGGATAAAACGGGAAATGTCTCTGTCAGTTCTTCGTAGTAAGCGGTCATCTCTTCTGCTGTGCGATAGACTTCTGTGCCAGTCATAAAAGATTCTCCCGGAAAATAGTAAGCCTTTTTGTCTTCTTCGTACAGCTCACTGGCTGCCACATCTATGGCAAAACAGATATCCTTCCCAAGGGTATAGCCTGCGCGCTTTACAGCCTCTGCCATCATAGCCAAAGCTTCTTTTGCCCCCTGTACATCCGGCGCAAATCCACCTTCATCTCCTACAGCTGCAGACAATTTTCGCTCTTTTAAAAACTCTTTCAGCGTATGGTAAACCTCTGCGCACATGCGAAGTCCTTCTTTAAAGCAGCAGGCGCCTACAGGCATAATCATAAATTCCTGAAAATCTACAGTGTTGTCTGCATGTTTCCCGCCATTTAAAATATTCATCATAGGTACTGGCAGCTGTGTGCTTTTGCAGCCTCCCAGATACTGGTACAAAGGCATGCGCATAGCCTTTGCAGCCGCATCTGCCACCGCCAGAGATACAGCCAGTATGGCATTGGCTCCCATATGCTCCTTTTTCTCTGTGCCGTCTGCCTCCAGAAGCAGACAATCAATCCGGCTCTGGCAAAGTGCATTTTCTCCCAGCACTGCGTCTGCCAGCACGGTATTGACATGCTCTACTGCCCTTTGTACTCCCAGGCCTCTGTAACGCGGTTCTGCGTCCCGCAGTTCCAAAGCTTCAAACTTTCCTGTGGATGCACCGGAAGGAACAATAGCCCTTCCGGTATATCCGTCCTTTCCCACAATACCTTCTCCTACCGTAATTTCTGCTTCTACTGTGGGATTCCCTCTGGAATCCAGCACTTCTCTGGCGTAAACCTTTCTGATAGGTAAATAGCGGTTCATGGCAAATACCTCCTGACTTTATGCCAAATTCTGGTTCTAGTGTCTTTTCTTCTTTCTGCCTCTTAAAGCTGCCCCCAAAATACCGGCACTGCCTGCTAAAAGAAACAGAAACAGCACACCTCTGCTCTCATCTTCCGTTTTTACCGCCTCTGCAGCTTTTGGTGTTTCTTTTTTCACAACAGGTTCATTTACCAACTTTAAGGTCTTCTCTTTTTTCCCGTCTATCAATCCCTGTTCATCTACCGGAATCCGATATACTGTTTCGTCCAACTGATACCCGTCTCTTGTCTTTACTTCTGTAAAGAAATACGCTTTCTGATGTTTCAATTCTGTAAGGGAAATTTTTCCTTCTCTGTCAGTTGTTATTTCTTTTCCCTTTTCTAAAAGTTCTTTTCTTGTCATTTCCTTTTGTGACGCCTCTGCTTCTGCAACGACAAATACTACCTGTTCCATGGGATTCTTCTTTCGGGCATCTGTTTTTTCCAGTGTAATTCTGGTTTTGCTGTTGAATACCGTAAAACTGCAGTCTTCTGTACTGTTTCCTTCTGTCACTCGTATCTCTGCCTCATGTTTTCCTTTGTCTACTGCATAATATTCCCCGGATTGCTTCTCTTCAACCTGATATTTTCCTGGAAACAGATTTTCCGCACAGGCCATGCCCTTCTCATCTGTGACAATCTCCTGCACCGTATCGCCTTTCTTCCACACAATTTCCCCTTCCGGGCTGCAGATGTCTTCTGCTGCCGTTACCACAAACACAAAACCAGAGCCCAATATCTTTCCGCTTTCTTCATCCTTTTTTGTAACCCACAATTTTCCTTTTAAAAATTCATCTGTCATCTCGACTTTCTGGACTTCTGGCGTATCTTTTACCTCCAGCCGTATCTCCGCCGCCGTTTTATATCCTTTGGGCGCTTTTTCTTCCCTTATAATATAATTCCCCGGCTTCAGATATTTTATAACATGAGGTTTCTCTCCGGTCTCCCAGGTTTCCTGTACAGCACCATTTTCTTCTTCCAATGTCAGTTTGGCACCTTTTAATTCCTTTTTGCTTTCCTGGCTTTTTTTGGAAACTTCCAAAACAATGGGATAATTCTCAATTTCCAGTCTGCAAGTCTCTTTTCCATCTATCAGCCCCTTTTCATCTACCGCCAGTTTATAGCGCTTCCCATTATGCGCATACCCTTCCGGCGCCTTTGTCTCAACCAGATAATAAATGGTTTTGTGTTTCAGATTCACGGCCGTACATGTTCCCTTTTCATCGGTCACCAGCACCTGTCCGCCTTCTGTTGGTAATTCTGCCGTTCCCGCAATCTGTTCCTGTGTCAGCTGTTTTTCTTCAAACAGTATAAACTCCGCTCCCTGAAGCGTTTTTCCCGCTTCTCCTGCTTCGGTCTTCACAACTTCAATTCTGGTTTTCCTGTTTTTTGCTTCACACTCCACCTGGAAAATTTCTTCTCCCTCTCCCGCCTCCAAAAGTACCTCGTAAACCTTTTGACTGGCTGCATAATATTCTCCCGGCTGTTCTTCTTTTAAAATATATTTTCCCGGATACAAAGGCCCGGTCACTGCTGTCCCGTCTTCTCCTGTGGTAATCCGCTCAGCTTCTACTCCCTTTTTCATCCGAAGCGTTCCGTCTGCAGTATAGATATCTTCCCCGGCAGTAACGGAAAATACAAACCCTGTTCCCACATTTTCTTTGGTATCCTCATCTTTTTTCACAAGACGAATTTTTCCCTGCTGTGGTTTATCTGCAAAAAGGACTTCCAGATTTTCTCCCTGATTCATCCCATTATATACGGAAAATTCCAAGGGCACCGGGTTTAGAGCGTAGCCTTTGGGCGGCTGTATTTCCACCACACGGTACTGTCCTGCCTTTAACTTCTGGGGCAAGTGGAAACTTCCGGTTTCATCGGTCTCAAAAATCGTCTGTCTGGTTTCCTGGGGATACATGGAAACTAAAAATTCCTGGTCCTCCCATCCTTTTTCTGTCTGTTTCTGAATTTTAAATTTCGTTCCTTCTTTAGCTATTACTTTTCCCGTATCCGCTGCCGTCTTCACGATTTTTACCGGGCACAGAATCTCATCATTTTCCAGAATATAATATAAAGTCTGATTTTTTTCCTTTATTGTGATTTCAAAAGGCGCTGCCGGTGTATAACCCTGCGGTGTGTTGGATTCCTTTACCCGATAAGTCCCATAGAGAAGCCGCCCTTGTGGATACTTTTCGTCTTTTGTAGACGCATAGCCGTTTTTATCCGTAGTAATCGTCACTTGGTTTTTCTCGTTTCCCACTTCAGTAAAAGTAAATGAAATGCCTGCCCCGGGCTTCTTGAAACCATCCTCCTCCTGGTCCTCTTTTAATAGTTTTGTAAGGGACACATCTCCTCTTATGGGTTTTTCTTTACTGTTTATGAGAATTTTCAGCTGTGTACTGTCTTCTTCCGCCTCTGGTATGGTAACAACATATTCTTTCTCATCTGTAAGATAGCCCTCCGGCGCAGATAATTCTTTTACCCGGTAAGTGCCGCAAAAGAGGTTTTCCGCTTTTCCGTACCCCTTTTTATCGGTCTTGATTTCAGTCACCTTCTCACCCTTCTTCAAGGAACCTATGTCCTCTTCTGCATAAATACCGTAAACAGCCCCTTCAAACACAGCTCCTGTGACCTGCGGCTTGTGTTCCCCGGTTTCTGCATCCTGTTTCTGCAGTTCAATCTGTCCTCTTACGGGCTTCTCTCTGCTGGTAATCACTTCTTCTGTTTTTCCTCCATCCAGTGGAAAAGTAACTTCATATCTGGTTTCATCTAAAAAATATTTTGGGGAGGATTTCGTCTCTCGGACATAATAACTTCCAGGAAGAAGATTTTCCAACACACCCATTCCCTTTTCATCCGTTACGATTTTCCCGGCCGGACTGTCCTTTTTCAGACTGCCAATGTTCTCGGCCGCATAAACCGTATATTCTGCGCCTTTTAAAGACCCGTTTCCCTGTGGTACGGGCTTTCCTGTCTCATGGTCAATTTTCTGCAGTTTTAGCCGCACTTTTATGGGTTTTTCTTTTGAATGAATTTTTACATCCGTACTGCCATCCTGCCCTGGTACCGCCACAGTATACGTCTGGGCATCCAGTTCGTATCCTGCAGGGGCCTTTGTCTCTTTTACCGTATAAGTTCCTGCTGCAAGATTTTCCAATCTTCCGTAGCCCTTTTCGTCTGTCTCAATCTTTCCGATTTCCTGTCCGTCTTTACTCACCGTATAGACAGCGCCCTGCAGGCTTCCATTTCCCTGGGCCTCGGCTTCCCCTGTCTGTGCATCGGTTTTCTGTATCTCCAGGTTTCCCAGAACTGTCCACTTCACCTGAAATTCTGTGGGCTGTGCATTTTTTATATGGAAGCATCCATAACCGGAGGTCTGGGAATCGCCTTTTGCAGGCAATACCATGGCTTCCCATCTGCCATCCTTTTCCCCATACAATTTTCCGGACTGCCAGATTTCGCCTGTTTTAGATGCTGTATCCAAAGGTGCGGAAAAATAAAAGCTTTCCCCTGCGCTTACGCTGACCTGTCCGGTCTGAATTTCTCCGGTAGATTCCTTATGCAGCTTTACACCCTCCGGACAGGTAAAAGAAATCCTGTTTTCTCCATTTTCAGAAAGATACTGTATACTTTCTGTTCTCTGATAATCTGTCCCCTTTTCATAATAAGCAGACAAGGAAGTTTTGGAAAACCGGGAAGAAACGGAAGGAATCTCTCTTCCCTCCAGCCAGTCAATAAATTCCCACACACCGGATTTTTTCACATCTGCTTCATCCATGTTGTGAAATGCATTTTCTCTGTCAAAAAAATAAGAAACCGCCAGATGGGTACGCACATATTTGGCATCCTCCAGCGAAGAATCTCCCAGACCTTCATAGGCAGACTGATCAATATAGGCTCCCTGTCCCGGTCCTCCGTAACCATAATAAAGAGCTGCTCTTAGGCCTTCATTGTCCGACTGCATCTCCGGCTCATACTCTCCGGGCGGCACAAAATTTTTGTCCGGCTCCAGACAGTACGCGGTATAATCTCCCTGTTCCGTGTGAGCCGTATAAAAATAGGTGCCATGAACACCCCAATAATGGGGATATTCCACCCATCTTCCTCTTTCCATAGTTACTTTTCCAAGTTCTGCTGCCTGCACAAAAGTGCAAAGACAGAGAAGCAGCGAAAGCACTACTCCCCAGATACGTATTTTTCTTTTTCCATGACTGCTCATAGTGTCCCCTTTCCCAGGAATCCAGAAAAAGAACACGGATGTGCCATGCAGCATAAAAACATAGCATATAACAGTCTTATCTGTTTTCCTGCTTTCGATTTTTCATGTTTTGGATTGTTCGGCCGACTGGCCCTGATGTTTTAGATTTCTTTTGAAATGTGACTTTATCATAGCACCCGGGCTGTAAAAATACAACCCGGAATACTACACAAAATCCTGTGGATTTTAAAAGGATAACTTTGTATACTTTTTATTT
>OASW01000460.1_pt1 | contig 11849 bp, 10 predicted proteins | sample 1475831 | NCBI WGS metagenome assembly OASW01 (sample SAMEA2579927, study PRJEB22360) | human gut metagenome
AAATGGAACCGGAGAAGATCTTTATAACAGATGTCTGGCTTTACCATATGAGCCGGCAGAACAGGAGGTATAGATATGGATTTTGGGATTGGAAGCGTAACAGCGATCACAGCAATCTGTTACCTGGGCGGCATGGCCTGCAAGGCAACCACCAAGGTCAAGGATGAGGTTATCCCGGTAGTATGCGGAGTGACCGGCGGTATCCTGGGAGTAGCAGGTATGTACCTTATGCCGGAGTTTCCAGCTACAGATGTGATCAACGCTGCAGCTATTGGCATTGTATCCGGGCTGGCAGCAACCGGAGCGCACCAGGTCATCAAGCAGGCAAGCAAGAAGTAGAAGGAGGTGATCCGACTATCTCCCGCAGGCAGTCCGGGTCATGGCTGTCATTTGCGACGTCGCAATAAATCAGTAGTATAAACCACACTCATATGTTATAATGCCAATGTTACCGCCCCTATACCGGTAAGGAAAGGGGGTGTCTTCAATATGGAATCAGTGCTTTCTTTTATTGTCGCTGTCGCGGCTGGTGTAGCCTGCCACTACATCATCAAATGGTTAGACGGTGACAAATAGTCGGTAACTAGCCTATGGTTTAAGCCACCATACAAAAACGGAATAGAAAAGCCCAGGGAATTGCGGTCCCTGGGCTTTTCGTTTTGCGTCTCCAATACTGGTGCTTTCTTTTTGCCTAACGGCATTATAGCATATGCAGAAAATCTTTTCAAGATACCATTTGTAAGAGAAAAAATCCCTTGACTTTTGCCCGACATAATATATAATAAATTTATGCCCGACAAAAGTGAGGTGAGAATATGAGTCCAAGGACAGGCAGACCAACGGATAATCCCAGACCGAATAAATTGAGTATTCGCATAAGTAATGAGGATAAAGAAATATTGGAAAAATATTGTGAAGAAGAAGGTGTGAACAGAACAGAGGGAATAAGTCGAGGGATTAAGAAGTTAGTAGAAAAATAAAACAGTCGTAGCACCGACCAAAGCACACACGACTGTTTTGGGTAGAAGTTTCCTTCTGTAAATATTATAATGCAGCAGGAAACTTCTTTCAAGAACTAAAATTTGAAAGGAGTTTTATCATGCAGTTACCGCAGACAGTAGAAGTAAAAGAAATTAGAGTTTTAACCAGTAAACAAATTGCTGAAGAATATGGAACTACTCCAGGTGTGATAAAAAAGAATTTCTCTAATAATAGAGAACGCTTTGTTGAAGGAAAACATTACATATCACTTACAGGTGATGAGTTGAGAGCTTTCAAGAACCAGGTGAATAATGTTCACCTGGTCGCAAATAGGACATCTCACCTATACCTCTGGACTGAAAAAGGAGCTCTTCTTCATGCTAAGTCCTTAAACACGGACAAAGCATGGGAAGTATATGATTACCTGGTTGATTTTTATTTTCGGGCCAAGGAAAAACGACCAGAGAAAAAGGAAATAGTACCGGTTCCAGCAAAAACGGTAGAACAGGTTAAGGAAGGGTATGATATAGCACCTTTGTTTCGAGAGGTTTTGGAAATGCTCCCTTTAGAGGCTTTAGATGAAATGGAAAAAGCATTTCGAATAGGCCATAGTAAAGCAATAAAAAAAAGCAGCAACCAGTGTGTTAGCCGAAAAAATGAAAAGACAATTAATGTAAGTTTTTGGGGCGTCCTTCATATAGAGGGGCGCTCTTTTAATTGTGACGTCGCAATAGAAAGGAAATGCTATGAAAATATCAGATAATGGATTAAATCTCATAAAAAAATTTGAAGGCTGCCGGCTGACCGCCTACCAGGATGCAGTAGGTGTCTGGACTATCGGCTACGGCACCACCAACGCAGATAAAGCCATTACCGGCACAACCATCTGTCAGGGCTTGAAAATCAGTCAGGCTACAGCAGATGACTGGTTAAGACAGTCTGTAGATAAAAAGTATGGTCCAAAGGTGGATAAGTATAGTGCTTACAACTGGACGCAGCCAGAGTTTGATGCATTAGTGTCATTTGCGTATAATATAGGAAGCATTGACGGATTGACAGCTAAAGGCACCCGTTCCCGTTCTGAGATAGTAGCTAAAATCCTGGAATATAATAAGGCTGGTGGAAAGGTCCTTGCAGGCCTTACCAGAAGACGCCAGGAAGAACGAAAACTATTTTTAACACCCGTTACAATTAAGACTGGCTGGCAGCAGGAAAATGGCGGTTGGCGTTTCTATAAAGATGATGGCTCCGGGGAATACGTCTCTGACAAATGGCAACAAGACGGCGACAAATGGTACTGGTTCGACGGTGCCGGAATGATGGTCCATGACGTCTGGTATCAGTACAAAGGATCCTGGTACTACCTCGGCTCCGATGGTGCCATGCTCAAAGGCCTTCAGACGATCAACAGCAAGTGGTACTACCTGGATCAGACCGGTCGCATGGCAACTGAACCAGTAGTCCTTACCCCTGATCAGGACGGTGCCCTACACTACCCAGGTCTGTCCAATTGACAGATTTGTAAGCGCAAGGCTATAATGGAACCTACTAAGTACTAAGTCGCTACAAAATATCTTCATTTCATCTTCAATGGAGTGAAGAAACCTAGTAAATATAAGGAAAAATGAGCGTAAACATCTTGACTTTTAATCAAGTTGTCCGGGGTTCGAATCCCCGCACGCTCATCTTTGAAAAGTGGCGGCAAATCTTAGAAATTGAGATTTGCCGCTTTTTTCGTTTATGGTAATGTCATCTGGAGGTGATATTGTCCGTTTACAAACAGATTCCAAGTGTATATTTTTATCTTTATGTACAGGAGGCCTAAACAGGATGAGAAGAAGGAAAAAAGAATCTGGATTAAAAACAGCGTTGCTTATGATCGCAGCAATTATTTTTATGATCATGGCAATTAGTGTTGTAGTGATCGTTTTTGGAAAAATCCATTCAGATTATGAAAAGCTGGATATGACGAAAGCCAGCGAACAGAAAACACTGGAAATACCAGCAGTTGAGACTGAAAAAGAGACAGATCAGACTGGTTGGGAAGAAACAGAGGATGGATGGAAGTACAAGACCAATGAAAAAACATATGCATCAGATCAGTGGCTGGAAATAAAAGGTTTTCTGTATCATTTTGATGATAAGGGGATCATGGCAACAGGACAATGGAAAGGTGGTGGCCAGATTTTTACCTGTCATGATGTAAAAGGATACTTGAAAAATATTGAACCGGATCCAGATTATGTGCCTGAAGATACAGGAGAAAATCTGGACAGTTTTGTGAGGACCAATGCATTCTGGTGCTACTTAGACAGCGAAGATACCGGGCTTTTTAAGACGATCCTCTATAAGAAAACAGTAGATAATAAGGTAAAACCTCTGGGAAATGAAAAGAACCCTGAGAAAGCAACAAAAAATTCTTTAAGAGCCTATGGTGATTATGTATACTATCTTCCTAAAGTGGCTGAAAATAGAAAATCGTCTCTTTCTGAGGAAGAAAAAGGCCTGTGTGATGTTCTGGTACGAATGATCCCGGGACAGAACACAAAGGAGATCATAGCCGAGAATGTAGATGGCTATCTGGTATTAGATGAGACTATTTACTATGCCCAGGATGGAAAAATCTATACAGCCACTTCCGGCACAGAGACAGAGCTTTCTGAGAGCGGTTATCAGGTAAAAATTGATGGTAATGCATGTTATCTTGTAAATTCATTTGGAAAAGCGGTTAATGGAAAAGAAAGTACGGGCATTGCCATAGAAGACCGTGTATACAAGATAGATGAAAATGGAAAGATCAGCTATGTAAAGAAAAATCCGGCTGCTGCAGATGGAAATTCTTATGAACTTCAGGGAAACGGAGTACAGATGCAGATTGTAAAGAAAACTTCTTCTGGAAGCAGAGCCATTATAAAGGCTGATTATGGTGTACAAAGTTACTGCATTGTGGATAATTCTATTTTTTTCAGTGCTTATGTGGAAAAAGATGCTTCCGGAAAATGGTACAGCCGTATTTTTAAAACAGATCTGAATGGAAAAGAGAAAAAGGCAGTCAGTGGTATTTTTCCAGGAGCTGTTTTTAATCTGTATTATTTTGAAAGTCAGGGAGAGATATACGGGGAATATCACCCAAAAATATGGGAAAATGCTTATGGTATAGTCATTAATGTAAAACAGGACGGGACTATTTACGCAGTAAAAGACAGTTCTGAAAGAACGGGAAAGACGGTGACGGGAAATGATATGATCGAAATACTGGCGCTTCAGGATGGAGAGCTGATCGGTTTTTGGCATGACTGCAGTTGGAGCAGAAACGGCGGTATTACCCAGGTTCTCTGGAGCCAGCCGGTTTCATTGGATATTTCTTTAAAGATAAAAATAGAAACAGTAGATGAAATAAGACAGGAAGAAACTACTGTGGAAGAGACAACAACGGCTGCAGAGAAGATCATTCCTATATCACCGGCACAAAATTCAGGTACTGTATCAGAAACAGGAAAGGTGCAGCCGTCCAAAAGCCATAAAGAGGCGGTGACCGGGACAGATGCACCTGGAAACCAAGTGGAAGAAACTGCGGTAGCTCCGGTGCCAACTGTACCGGCAACTTCACCAGCCAGTGAGACTACGGCAGAAGAAATTAAGATCGTACCGTTATCATAAACAGGCTGGGGAGCATTTTTGAGGAAGATCAGTGAACGTCTTCCTCATCAAAATCAACTACAACGTAAAATCCACGGGAATTTTCACGGATATCTTTTACGATGCCATATTCGGATTTAATGCGGTCTCTGGCGGCGAAGCAGCCGGACATGGCTACAGCTGGATCGATGATATAGCTGTAGCTGCTGGTTCCTTCCCGCTCAATGATCTTTACTTTGTCACCGGCGCTTACAAGACCGGGACGTTCCATTTTAAATTCAACGGTTCTCATGATAAATTTATGCCTTCTTTCTAAACGGACATGTCACTTGATAGTGACATCTTCTTGTTTCCATATTTATGCAAACAAGAAGCATGTTGGGTTCACCATATGCTGGTTTAAATGAAAAAGTGCTTATGCAAGCAAGTTTGTAACACACTTTCTCATTCAAACCAGCGCATGGCTGAATTGTAACGTTTAAATCGCCAGATGTCTGCCAACTTCTTCACAGACCTGGCGGATATAGTCGCTTAAACTGCCGCCCTGACAGCCTGCAATAAAGTGGTTGCAGCGATTAACAGGTATAAGTATTTTATAGGCACTGCTGGAGCTTACAGCAGTGGCCATAGCAGCGGTGATCTCTCCCATAAGGGAATCAGCCATAACAATGCCAATAGGGCCAATGATCAGGTCAGCGTTTCTGGCATTGACTATTACAGGATTTTCGCCGGTGGCTCCATATGAGGCACCGGCTTTTAACATGGCAGAGGTTGCAATGCTGTTGGTACCAATAGCGTAAAGTTCAAGTTCAGGATAGCAGCTTTTTAGCTGTTCGATCACAGCTTTTCCCATGCGGCCGCCCTGGCCGTCTATAATAACGATCTTCATGAGTCATATTTCTCCTTTGTATTGTAATGTTCTCCTGAAGTTTTTCATACACTTGCTTTTGTGGCCGTTTTTTTCTAATCGCACCCGGATTTCAGAGGCGGACGCAACGCTAATACTTCAGAAATTTGGGCACAATTGACAATCAGGTACAGAAAGATTTCGAGAGAACATTGTACCTTCCATAAGGGAAGAAAAACAACATTATCTTAGCATATCTATTGATAATTTAAAAGGATTACAGATAGAATCTTCTTTTCATGAATATGGAAACCAGAAGATGTCATAGTAAAACTGTAATTATAATGCATCTGTTGTATTAGTTCTATCTTGACAAATAGGACTTAAATGTTATAATCAAGGTTAGCAGAAATGCAAAAGGCATTGAAGGAACCAGTAATCTGTGGGAAGCAGACAGAGAGCAGCCAGTTGGTGGAAAGGCGCATGTAGGAGACAGATGAAGACCAGTCCTGAGCCGTATCAGGGAACTGTAATAAAGCTTTAAGGCTTTAGAAGTGGGAAATGATACCGTACCCCGCGTTAAGGGATGAATGAGTGAAAATCAAGGTGGAACCGTGTATATGCACCCTTGGACATAGAGATGTGTCCAGGGGTTTTTTAATGTCTTAAAGCCTTAAAGGACATATCCAAACGATGTACTAGAAAGCGTTTTAAAAACGAAAGGAGTTTACCATGAAGATTATTTTACCAGATGGAAGTGTTGAAGAAGCAAAAGACGAATTAAGAGCCATTCGCCATACTGCTTCCCATGTACTTGCACAGGCAGTAAAGAGACTGTATCCGGAGACCAAGCTGGCGATCGGACCGGCAATTGATGATGGATTTTACTATGACTTTGACAGAGAAGGTGGATTTACTCCGGATGATCTGGAAAAGTTAGAGGCTGAAATGAAGAAGATCGTTAAGGAGAACCTGGCATTAAAGCCATTCGTTCTGCCTAGAGACGAAGCTATTAAATTTATGCAGGAAAAAGGAGAGCCTTATAAGGTAGAGCTGATCGAGGATCTTCCAGAAGGTGAGACTATCAGCTTCTATCAGCAGGGTGACTTTGTAGATCTGTGTGCAGGACCACATATTCTTTATACAAAGGGCATTAAAGCATTTAAGCTGACCAGCATTGCAGGTGCTTACTGGAGAGGCAGTGAGAAGAATAAGATGCTGACCAGAATCTATGGTACTGCATTTGCAAAGAAAGAAGATCTGGAAAGCTATCTGACCATGATGGAAGAGGCTAAGAAGCGTGATCATAGAAAACTGGGCAAAGAGCTGGGATTGTTCATGTTCGCAGAAGAAGGACCTGGTTTTCCATTCTTCCTTCCAAAGGGCATGACTTTAAAGAATACACTGATAGATTACTGGCGTGAGATCCACTTAAGAGAGGGATATCAGGAAGTTTCTACTCCTGTTATCTTAAGCCGTAAGCTGTGGGAGACCTCTGGTCACTGGGATCATTACAAAGAGAACATGTATACAACAGTTATTGATGATGAGGACTACGCTATTAAGCCAATGAACTGTCCAGGAGGTATGCTGGTGTATAAGTCCCAGCCTCGTTCCTACCGTGACCTGCCATTAAGAATCGGTGAGTTAGGTCTGGTACATCGTCATGAGAAGAGCGGACAGCTTCATGGTCTGATGCGTGTACGCTGCTTCACCCAGGATGATGCACATATCTTCATGACCCAGGATCAGATCACTGACGAGATCAAGGGTGTTACAAGACTGATCAACGAAGTTTACTCTCAGTTTGGATTTGATTATTTCGTAGAGCTTTCTACCAGACCAGAAGATTCCATGGGATCTGATGAAGATTGGGAGATGGCAACAAACGGCCTGAGAAACGCACTGGATGAAATGGGCTTAAAGTACATTGTAAATGAAGGAGACGGCGCATTCTACGGACCTAAGATCGACTTCCATTTAAGAGACTCTATCGGACGTACCTGGCAGTGCGGTACTATCCAGCTTGATTTCCAGCTTCCGCAGCGTTTTGAGGCTGAGTACGTGGCTGAAGATGGTACAAAGAAGCGTCCTATTATGATCCACCGTGTATGCTTTGGTTCTATTGAGCGCTTCATTGGTATCCTGATCGAGCATTTTGCAGGTAAGTTCCCTGTATGGCTGGCTCCTGTTCAGGTTAAGGTTATTCCTGTATCAGAAAAGTCCATGGAATATGCCCAGGGTGTGTATGATCAGTTAAAAGCAGCTGGTATCCGTACAGAGTTAGACCGCAAGGATGAGAAGGTTGGATACAAGATCCGTCAGGCTCAGTTAGAGAAAGTTCCGTTCATGTTGGTATTAGGTGAGAAGGAAGCAGCAGAAGGCAAGATCACTGTAAGAAGCCGGGACAAGGGCGACCTTGGTGTTGCTGATCTTAGCACATTTATCGCAGATGTTAAGAAAATGACTGAAACAAGAGAGAAATAATATTACAGTTCAGCCATGACATCTTCTTGTTTCCATATTCATGAAAACAAGAACTGCAACAAAATAATAAATAAGCTGTTTTAGGCAGCCAATCCCCTGCAGAGACTTTATAACAGGTATAAGGCCCTTGCAGGGGATTTTTTCAATATGGCTTTAACATTCGGGGAAGGAAAAAATGAAAATTGCAGTAATCGGATATACAGGCTCCGGAAAATCGGTGCTGGCAGCAAAACTGGGTAAGATAATTGGCTGTCCGGTACTCCATTTAGACAAACTTCAGTTTGAAGCAGGCTGGAAGGAGCGGGGGGAAGCAGAAGGAAAAATACTTTGTGCGCAGTTTTTAGAGGAAAATAAAGATCGTGGCTGGGTCATTGATGGAAATTATGAAAAATTCTGCCAGAAAAGGCGTATGAAAGAAGCAGACCTGATCATTTTTATGGATTATCCAAGATGGATCTGCCTGTGGCAGGCGTTGCGCCGTTATTACAGATACAAAGGCCATACCAGAAAAAGCATGGCAGATGGCTGTGTAGAAAAGATGGATAAAGAATTTATCTTATGGATCCTGAAAAATGGACGCAGCCAGGAAAAGAAAGAAGGATATAAGCAGTTGAGTGAACACTATCCGGATAAATTCATTCAGGTAAGAAATCGCCGGCAGCTGCGGGCAGCTGTGATCCGTCTTTTACAGCTGCAGAATGAAAAAGGGCTTTATGCGGGAACCGGGAGCAGAAAAAGGTGAAAAAAGAGGAACTTCTCATTGAACGTTTAAAAAAGTACCGGAAATCAGATATGTATCCTTTTCATATGCCGGGACATAAGAGGGCAAAGGGAATTAAACTATCCTTTCCAAATCCATTTTCGGTGGATATAACAGAAATTGACGGCTTTGACAATCTCCATCATGCAGAGGGGATCTTAAAAGATTCTATGGAATGGGCATCATGCCTTTACGGTTCTGACCGTACATGGTATCTTGTAAATGGAAGTACCTGCGGGCTGCTGTCTGCCATTAGCGCAGCGGTTTCCCATGGAGGAAAGATACTGGTCAGCCGAAATTGCCATAAGGCTGTGTATCACGGAATTTATTTAAACCATCTGGAGGCAGTTTATGTTTATCCACAACCGGTCCCAGGATTGGGGATACAGGGAGGTATTTTGCCAGAAGATGTGGAAAAGGCATTAAAAGAGGAGCCGGATATCCAGGCTGTGCTGATGGTTTCTCCTACGTATGACGGGATTGTTTCAGATGTGAAAGCAATCGCAGATGTTGCCCATAAAGCAGGAATTCCTCTGATTGTAGATGAGGCTCATGGTGCGCATTTTGCTTATGGAGATGCATTTCCAAAGTCAGCCCTTGAACTGGGGGCAGATGCAGTGATCCAGAGTGTGCATAAAACACTGCCAAGTCTGACCCAGACAGCTTTGCTCCATGTTAAAAATAACAGGCCGGATGGAGGATGTTATCTGGACATTAAAAAGATAGAGCGGTATCTTCAGATCTACCAGAGCAGCAGTCCTTCTTATGTGCTTATGGCGTCCATTGAGAACAGCATTTTTCTTATGGATCAGTATAGAAAAGAAGGTAAAGTGGCTGAATTTGAAGCTGATTTGCTTAAAATACGGAAAAAACTGGAAAAAATGAAATACCTGCGCCTAGTGGAAGAGAATCTGGTAGGAACAGCAGGAATTTCTGATGTGGATATTTCCAAGATCGTTGTTTCAGTAAGAGGCAGCGGGCTTACCGGGGAAATGCTTTCCCGGATCTTAAGGGAAAAATATCATCTGGAAATGGAAATGTGCGGTGCCGATTACGTAACAGCCATTGCAGCTATTGGAGACAGCAAAAAGGGGCTGAAGTATCTGAAAAAGGCGTTGCTGGAAATTGATAAAAATCTGGAAAAATCTGGAAAAATCTGTAATAATGAGCCTGAGGATAATGTTTACAGCCGCCATGCAATGCAGGTAATGCCTGTTTTTAAAGCAATAGATGGGGAAAAAGAAACAGTGTCTTTAAGAGAAAGCAGCGGCCGCATTTGTGGAGAATTTGCCTATATTTATCCACCGGGTATTCCGCTTTTAGCACCGGGAGAGCGGATCACAGAAGAAATACTGGAAACATTACAGGATTATATAGAAAAAGATCTGCCGGTCCAGGGACTGGAAGATACGGATCTTTTCACTATACAGGTAATGGCATCGTCAGGTGACATGTCCATTTGAAAACAGAGAGAAAGATGGAAACATAATGGGAAAGATTTATTATGTAATGGGAAAAAGTGCCTCAGGAAAGGATACTATTTACAAGCGGTTGGTAAAGAAAATGCCGGAACTGGGGACTGTACGCATGTATACCACCAGACCCATCCGTGATGGGGAGACTAATGGTGTGGAATACATTTTTACAGATGAGAAGCAGCTTCAGGCTATGAAGGATGCAGGTAAAGTGATCGAATGCCGCACCTACGATACTATTTACGGGCCATGGAGTTATTTCACAGCAGATGACGGCCAGATTGACCTGGGTTCCTGTAGTTATCTTATGATGGGGACGCTGGAGTCTTATGAAGGGCTTTGTAAATATTATGGGGCAGAAGTTATGGTCCCTTTGTATATCCATGTGGAAGATGGTGTGCGCTTACAGCGGGCATTAAACAGGGAAAATACCCAGAAAAATCCCAAATATGCGGAAATGTGCCGAAGATTCCTGGCAGATGAAAAAGATTTTTCTAAAGAACGTCTGGATCAGTGCGGGATCATAAAACAATATGAAAATACTGGGATTGAACCGTGTATAGAAGAAATCATAAAGGACATTTTGTGTAACGAAGGAAGGGAGAAACAGATGTTAAAGAAAATTGGATTTATTGGCGTTGGCATTATGGGAAAATCTATGGTGCGCAATCTGATGAAGGCTGGTTATGAGGTTTCTATTTATACCAGAACAAAGTCAAAGGTGGAAGATGTGATTGCAGAGGGCGCTGCATGGTGTGATACAGTTGCAGACTGCTCTAAAGGAAAAGATGTGGTCATTACCATTGTTGGTTATCCTAAGGATGTTGAAGAGGTATACTTCGGGGAAGATGGTATCCTTGAAAATGCAGATAAAGGCACATATTTGATCGATATGACAACTACAAGCCCGAAGCTGGATCAGCAGATATACGAAGAGGCAAAGAAGCGTGGTCTCCATGGCTTAGATGCCCCTGTAACCGGTGGTGACAGCGGCGCAAAGGCGGGAACACTGACTATTTTAGCAGGCGGCGATAAAGAGGACTTTGATACCTGTCTGCCTGTATTTGAGGCAATGGGAAAGGATATCAACTACGAAGGAAAGTCAGGAAACGGACAGCACACCAAGATGTGCAACCAGATCGCCATTGCAGGTGCTTTAGCAGGTGCATGTGAGGCTATGGTCTACGCAAAGAATGCAGGACTGGATGTAGATGTAATGCTTAAATCTATTTCCACCGGTGCAGCTGGAAGTGCCCAGATGAACAATGTAGCTTCCAAGGCAGCAAAAGATGATTATGCGCCGGGCTTTTTCTTAAAACATTTTATCAAGGATATGGGCATTGCAGATGAGGAAGCATCTGAAAGAGGAACCAGGTTAGATGTATTAGAGGATGTTCTTGGAATCTGTAAAAAACTGGAAAATGAAGGCATGGGAGATCTGGGAACCCAGGCTCTGATCAAGCATTATAAGTGGTAAAAAATCATGGTAAAAGGATATATCATCTTGCGGTGACATTATCATAAATAAATGTACTCTCGGAATCTTTTTGTACTTGATTTTGCGAGAAGATTTTTTGTCAGTTGTGCCCAAATTTTTGAGGCGTACGCGGTGCGTACGTTGATAAAATTCGGGTGCGACTGGCGGAAAATCGGCCGCAAA
>OASW01000475.1_pt1 | contig 11540 bp, 7 predicted proteins | sample 1475831 | NCBI WGS metagenome assembly OASW01 (sample SAMEA2579927, study PRJEB22360) | human gut metagenome
GGCCGTATATCGCCGGGGTAAAACACGACTCGGCGCACACCGACCATGTGACCATCCAGAACTACAAGCGCAACGTGCTGCGTACCCCGGCGAACAACAAAATCCGGCTGGATGACGAACGTGGCAAAGAGCATATCAAGGTCAGTACCGAGTACGGCGGCAAGAGCCAGCTAAACCTCGGTCATCTGGTGGACGCCGGGAAACAGCAGCGCGGGGAAGGCTTTGAACTGCGTACTGATCTGTGGGGTGCGGTGCGGGCAAAGAAAGGGATTTTTATCAGCGCCGACGCGCAGGACAAGGCGCAGGGTCAGGTGCGCGAAATGGCTCCGGCGATGGCAATACTGGATGGCGCACAGTCACAGATGAAGTCGCTGTCCACTGATGCGCAGACGGCGAATGCCGATCCGGCAGATCTGTCATCACAGATAGCGCTGTTGCAGCAAAGTGTAAAAGATCTGACTCAGGCTGCGATCCTGCTAAGCGCACCCAAAGGCGTGGCGATCGCCAGCGGAGAGCACCTGCAACTGGCGGCATCGAAAAACCTGATCGCGAACGCAGGAAATCACGCTGATATCGGTGTTGTGAAGAATATGTTTATCGGTGTGGGTCAGGCGCTGAGCGTGTTTGTGCGCAAAGCGGGCATCAGGCTGTTTGCCAACAAGGGGGCGATCTCGGTACAGGCACAGAACGATCTGATGGAACTGTTGGCACAGAAATCGATAGTGATCACCAGTACGGAAGATGAGATCAAGATCACCGCGAAGAAGAAAATCACCCTAAACGGCGGTGGCAGCTACATCCGGCTGGATGCCTGCGGGATAGAAGCTGGAACGCCGGGAGAATATAACGTTAAGGCGGGATATTATGGGCGTAAGCCGAAGGCGAAGCTGACACCGGAACTGATGGCGTTTCCTGTAATATCTGCGAAATTTGATGAGCAAGTTAGAGTAATTGATGATGACGGAAAATTCATTGCTAATGTACCTTACTATATAGAAGACAGCATAGGGAATATCTATAAGGGGTTTACTGATTCTGCCGGGTGCTGTGAAAGAATTTTCACGGAAGAAGCTGATAACCTAAACGTACTTCTTGGTATTAAGGCGCTGGAAAAATGGTGATATCTGAGAATACAGTAGGAACAAATGATATACCTGATTCAAATCACGATATATTAGGACCCTTAATGCCTGCAAGAGGTTTCTTTTTTATAGTTATCGATGAACCGGGAAAAGATGGCTTTCTTGTCAGAAAAATATATGCTTCACCAAATAGCCCCTACCTGACAAAGATGAATCTGGATCCTCTTAGATTATTATCAGAAACAGAGCCTGAACGCTATGGGTTGATGCCAAAAGATTATTCAGCACCCACTACTGTAGCAGAACATGTTATGGGGAACAACAAATCCTCGTTGATTTCTACAAGCTCTATATTTCCTGATGGCTCTCCGAGATTTGAGGGGAAAACCATATTTATTGATGTTCACAAAGCAAAAAATGCCGGGTTGAAGTTAATCTCGACCGCAGAGATTATTACTGCTCTTGAGGAGTATAAGAAACAATACCCTCATTTGGCTAAGCGTGTTGAAAAAATTTCAGGCTATGTTGATGATATTGATAAAGAGGTCTTGATCGAAGGTAGAAAAGTACCAGCACAAACAATTTTTACACCAGAGTCTCTAAAAACGACTCAAAACATTGTTAAGGCCGGGCGTGTCGTACAGGTTTTTAGTATTTTTTTCACTGCATATGATTTAGAACAGGCAACTGAAAAATCGTTTGAAACAAAAAGCATAAAACCTATAGGTGCAGAAGCAATAAGGCAAATTGGAGGATGGGGAGGAGCCGTAGCTGGTGCTAAAATTGGAACAGTGATAGGCGCGTCCCTGGGTGTTACTACTGGGCCAGGAGCAGTGGCTACCGGGATTATTGGCGGGATTGTTTTTGGTGCAGCTGGTTATTTTGGTGCAGATTGGGTAGCGGATTATATAGATGAAAACTAATTGGATAGAGCACATGAAGAATTTGCTCGTTAAAAAACCTGAAGTTAAAGATTTTTTTTCAAAAGATAAATTCCCACTCAATTTAGTTGATGGGTCTTATCCAATATTTATTTCACTGAAAGATCGAGGGATATACGCTGCGCACTCAATATTTATTTGCTCGGATGATGAGCTTCATGCAATAAAGGAACATTTATCTAATATATTTAATGTAAATAAAGATGCTATCGGAAACGAAGGGGTCATTTACGATAGTGGCATTGTACACCACCCCCTCTTTAGAGATGCTATTGAGATACAAAAAACATACTCTTTAATTTACACATTCACTAAATCATTCAAAGGGAATTTGATTGATTTAGTGACGAACTCTTCTTTTTTTGTTGAAACTATTAAATCTGCTGGAATAAAAGAACCTGTGCCATGGGATGTTTTTCCTGAGTTGGAACCCGATACTTTCGGTAGCTTACAAGGAGAACTTGAGTTCTGGTGGGAGAGTATCTGGTCTCCGTTCTGGCACAGTCTATCACCTGATGAAAGAAACGATTTCTTAGTGAAAAATAATGCGACACCACAATGGCGAGAGTTCATTGAGTTTCATTGTTGATTTATTTTTAATGACGAAAATATTTCTATCTATACAGGGAAATAATGATGAATATTCCTGCCCTAAACTTTGACCACTCACACCACAAGCTCAAAATTCGCGGCCTGAAAAGCCCGGTGGACGTGCTGACGTTTACGGGCCGGGAACAACTCAGCGCACCCTTCCGCTACGACATTGAATTTACCAGTACCGATAAAACCATCGAGCCGGAGTCGGTGCTGATGCAGGATGGCGCATTCAGCCTGAGCGCCCCGCCGGTACAGGGCATGCCGGTACAGACTGCCCTGCGCACCCTGCACGGCATCATCACCGGCTTTAAACTTCTCTCCTCGTCACGCGACGAAGCCCGTTACGAAGTGCGTCTTGAACCCCGTATGGCGCTGCTTACCCGCAGCCGTCAGAACGCCATTTACCAGAATCTGACGGTACCGCAAATCGTCGAAAAAATCCTGCGCGAGCGGCACCAGATGCGCGGTCAGGACTTCGTGTTTAACCTCAAAAGCGAATACCCGTCCCGTGAACAGGTGATGCAGTACGGTGAGGACGACCTGACGTTTATTTCACGCCTGCTGTCGGAAGTGGGTATCTGGTTCCGCTTTGCCACCGACGCCCGGCTGAAAATTGAGGTTATCGAGTTTTACGACGACCAGAGTGGCTATGAGCGCGGGCTGACGTTGCCACTGCGCCATCCTTCAGGGCTACACGACGGAGCCACGGAAGCGGTATGGGGGCTGAACACCGCGTACAGCGTGGTGGAAAAAAGCGTCACCACGCGGGACTACAACTACCGCACCGCCACGGCGGAGATGATGACAGAGCAGCATGACGCCACCGGGGGCGATAACACCACCTACGGCGAAGCCTATCACTACGCCGACAACTTCCTGCAAAAAGGCGATAAAGAGGCAGCGGAAAGCGGCGCGTTTTACGCCCGTATCCGCCACGAACGCTACCTGAATGAACAGGCCATTCTCAAAGGCCAGAGCACCAGTTCACTGCTGATGCCGGGGCTGGAGATAAAAGTTCAGGGCGACGACGCGCCTGCGGTGTTCCGCAAGGGCGTACTGATTACCGGCGTGACGGCCAGCGCGGCGCGTGACCGCAGCTATGAACTGACGTTTACCGCTATCCCGTACTCAGAACGCTACGGCTACCGTCCGGCGCTAATCCCCCGCCCGGTCATGGCCGGAACGCTCCCGGCGCGGGTCACCAGCACGGTGAAGAACGATATCTATGCCCATATCGACAAGGACGGGCGCTACCGGGTCAACCTTGACTTTGACCGCGATACGTGGAAACCGGGTTATGAAAGCCTGTGGGTGCGCCAGTCGCGCCCGTATGCGGGAGACACCTACGGCCTGCACTTGCCGCTGCTGGCGGGAACGGAAGTGAGTATCGCCTTTGAGGAAGGCAACCCGGACAGGCCGTATATCGCCGGGGTAAAGCACGACTCGGCGCACACCGACCATGTGACCATCCAGAACGACAAGCGCAACGTGCTGCGCACCCCTGCCAACAACAAAATCCGGCTGGATGATGAGCGCGGCAAAGAGCATATCAAGGTCAGTACCGAGTACGGCGGCAAGAGCCAGCTAAACCTCGGTCATCTGGTGGACGCCGGGAAACAGCAGCGCGGGGAAGGCTTTGAACTGCGTACTGATCTGTGGGGTGCGGTGCGGGCAAAGAAAGGGATTTTTATCAGCGCCGACGCGCAGGACAAGGCGCAGGGTCAGGTGCGCGAAATGGCTCCGGCGATGGCAATACTGGATGGCGCACAGTCACAGATGAAGTCGCTGTCCACTGATGCGCAGACGGCGAATGCCGATCCGGCAGATCTGTCATCACAGATAGCGCTGTTGCAGCAAAGTGTAAAAGATCTGACTCAGGCTGCGATCCTGCTAAGCGCACCCAAAGGCGTGGCGATCGCCAGCGGAGAGCACCTGCAACTGGCGGCATCGAAAAACCTGATCGCGAACGCAGGAAATCACGCTGATATCGGTGTTGTGAAGAATATGTTTATCGGTGTGGGTCAGGCGCTGAGCGTGTTTGTGCGCAAAGCGGGCATCAGGCTGTTTGCCAACAAGGGGGCGATCTCGGTACAGGCACAGAACGATCTGATGGAACTGTTGGCACAGAAATCGATAGAGATCACCAGTACGGAAGATGAGATCAAGATCACCGCGAAGAAGAAAATCACCCTTAACGGCGGTGGCAGCTACATCCGGCTGGATGCCTGCGGGATAGAAGCGGGAACGCCGGGAGAATATAACGTTAAGGCCGGATATTACGGGCGTAAACCAAAGGCGAAGCTGACGCCGGAGTTGATGGCGTTTCCAGTGATTGAGAGCGGGGAATTTAATGCTAAGTTCCTTTTTACTGATGATGATGGTCTACCTTATGCCAACACAAAATATATTGCATGTTTTTCTGATGGCACTCAAAAAGAAGGTATTACTGATGAGAATGGGTATACAGAAAATTTTAATACTGATTCCAAACAAACAATTGATGTCAGATTATTGAATCAAAATATAGACATGATATTGGGAGGCGTGCATGAGTAATGATAGAGGTAGTTCAAGTGGTGAAAATCAGAAAACTGAACAATGCATACAGGAATTTCAAGTTACGAATCAATTCAAGAAAATGATGAAGGAGTCTCTAGAGGAACAAAAAAAGGTAATTGATAAAAGGGTAAAAACATTAACGCACTGGAGTGATGAAGCAGAAGATGAATTCAGGAGAATATTTGGCGTGCCATCTGAAAAAATAATAACCATAAAATTTAAACTGAACGGAGAAGTAACAAAAGAAACAAAAAGTGCGCGAGCAGTTATTCAAGAAGCCGTGGACAGAATGAAATTTATATGTGATAAATTATCTGCTGATAAAGGGGAGTGCAAAGAAGTTACTTTTATAGATAAATATCTTGATAGTAATGATAATTACTATGATAAAGATGTTACTAAGTGGAGGTGTGGCAATTTTGTAAATTCTACGGACAATGATGCTTATACTGCTAACGTCACCCCTGATCATATTATAGGTGTTTCTCCAGACAAATATGTAGATGTAGTGACAATAAGAATAGGCCAGCGGTTTGTATGTAAACCAATGACAGGAAAGGATTCTAAAGTTTCATCACTTTGCCATGAATTAACACATTTAGTCAGATATGGCCCCAACGGTATGTATGGCGGTATGCAATCAGAGGATATGCCTGTTGATAAAGAGCTCCAGAATGCGAAAGAGTATGACATCTTTGCTGATAAATTAATAAAAAATAAGGATATGATACTCTTTGAAAATGCATATAATATTGAACGTTATTTTGAAATAGATTAATTACTCATATCCATTTGCTAATCTTATCGTTTATTATATGTAATTATAAATTTATCGTTAAGCTTGACATAAGTGAGTGCATCTATGTTCTTAACAAATACATCGCGTTTTTTATTTTTATTTTTATTTCTTATGCACAAGAATAAATTATATGCATATGATAATTTCTCATTCAATGCGGATGTACATTATGGTTATGGTAAGCTATTATGGCATGATAAAAAACCAGTCATATACCCATTGGCATCCTTATCTGATTATACTTATTATAACGAATTCGACCCATTTGAAACGATTTATTATGTGGGGCAATACTATAAAATTAGCTTAAATGAGAGTAAGCGAATTCAAGAACAAAAGGACATTTACGCACATCTTCAATTAAAACATAATAAATCATTAATTACAGCAAATGTAACGTTACATAATAAAAGTAATAGTTCGTATTATGTTCATCGGATGAATTTACCAGCAAGCATCCATGAATCACCTTACTCTCCTTTGTGCAGTGGTTCTTTTTTAATCGTAACAAATAACATACGGTTAGATTATATAAGAAAAATTACATGCCGATTTGATTTGTGGATGAAAAAATCTGACTGGATAGAAATATCACCCGGAGAAAAACTCTCATACACAGTAAATTTGAATGACTATTATGCTTTTCTCCCTGCAAAGCATCAATATGATATAGGAACTGTAGAGTTCACATTGGTAAATAGTAATTGGTTCTTAGAACAGCATATTTATGATCTTTTTTTTGCTATTGTGGATGAAAGACACTATAAGCAGTGTAAAAACACTTCTGGCATTGTTAGGAAGTATATCTATAAGTCGTGGCAGTTATGTGAGACTTATCGTGGGAGGTGGAGCCCTTTACAGGAACTCATGAATCGATTTCATTATGAAGGAGGGAGTGAAAATATATTTCAAATAAGAACAAATCAAGAAAATATAAACATTAATGGAGATAAAATTAAATCTCTTTATTCATCGATGCAGTGAGCTTAATTTTTGTGGGTATATTTATTAAACACGTATGCACGGAATATAAAACACATTCCTCTCAAAAACATTAATAACAATACTGAAAGAATTTAAGAATTCACATGGTTTTAAATTAAGCTTTAGATGATATTTCTGTATAAAAAAGCAAGATGTATTTTAATTAGTGCGTACCTAAGTTGGTAGTGAATTACTTACATAGTTTAAACATCCTGATATTCATTACATTTATATTTCAGAATAATGGATTATTACAATGCCTGTCAGACTTAACACTATTCCTGATGCTGAACCCTATCCCGCACCGCCAGCCCACATTAAATGGTTGTCAGCCTTATTACTGATGCTGTCTGTGGGCGTGGCCCTGACTTCATTATTCGCCAGCGATGAACTGGCAAAAAACGGCCCGCATTTCTGGGGGCTGGCCTGCGGTGTGCCTGCCTTTATCTGGTCACTGGTTGCTTCAGTTCGCTGGCTGTTCTTTATCACGCAGTACATTCGGGCTGATGCCTGGAATAAGCGCCGGGAAGAGGTGATTTTGCAGGAAACGCGACGGGGACGACGGGCGTTACAGATACTTAGTTTTTCCGTACAAACCGCGCTGAATGGTGATTCCGTTGCAGAAACTACAACAGCATTTCTGGCGCGTCAGCAGGTGTTGAATACTTACGCTGATTTGCGCGGAGAAGATACCGTGCGTCGCAGTGTCATTCCCGTATTAACCAATAAACCGGTTACCGGGCGTTTATCCGAAATTATTTCCCGCCTTTTTTTTGATATCAGACCGCAATTGTTTCTGCTGCCCCCTGATTTTCATATCAACGTACCACTGGAAATTGATGCGCCGCTTTCAGGGGCCTCCGTGAGAACTATCTGGCAGGACGAATGGCAAAAAGCCGGACTCCCGGAAGCCCGTCTGTTTTCTGCCCCGGAGCCGGGGCTGGCCGCCGTGGACGACTGGCTGGACAACTTTATTCAGGAAAAGGCCGTACTGCTGGTGATTTCCGTGCGTCTGGAACCGAAGAACCCGGAACGGACGGCAGAATCCGCCACCGCGCTGTTGCTGGCAAACCGGTTGACGCAAACCGCGCTGACGCCGCTGGCCCTGCTGCATCGTCCTGAACGTATCACAGATACAGAGATGATGGCGTCAGGCATTGCACAGGCGCTGGACTGGATGCCGGTGCAGCCAGATGCCATATCCGGTATGTGGACTGCCGAACTGGACAGGGAACAGCGTGCCGCGTTGTTAAGCCTGAACCAGCCGTTTGCTCAGGAAGCCCTGATGTACGAGCTGGATGCCTTTCTGGGGCGCTCCGGACCGGCTGCGCCGTGGCTGTCCGTCGCTGCGGCAACGCTGGCGGCAATACAATCACAACACCCCCAACTGACGCTCAGCGGCGTTCAGGGCGGGCATTATTCATGGGCGACCGTGGTGTCGCCATTCGTTTCCCCACAGGAGGCATCATAGTGGTTCCAGGATTAAACCGTCTCCGGCCCCGTTCGGTTTCAGGGCCTGCCATCGTCATGACCGTGGCTGTTGTGGTTGCGCTTTGCACGTTTATTCACCGTAAACCGGCATTGCTGGGCGTTGAACCGGGTAGCTCACAGCAAATGTACTGGATGGCTGGCGTGATTGCCGCTGGCGTGGTCTTTCTGATTATCATGGGGGTTTATCATCTGCTGAACCGCCACGCTGCCGTACAGAGCTTTGAACTCCGCAGACAGCTTGCCGCCGGGGATGACTATCGGGCGGTGACGACAAAGAAAGCCGACAGACGTCATCCGGCAATGGTGGAACTCGCCGCCTTCCTGCGCGACCGCTACGGCCCGTTCTGGCGGCGTAAAATCCGCCTGCTGCTGGTGACCGGCGAGCCTGAACAGGCAGAGGCCATCGCGCCGGGGCTGACCGGGCAACACTGGCTGGAGGGCGACCACACGGTGCTGATATATGGCGGCAGGCCATCAGCGGAGCCTGATGTCACACTGCTGGCCGCCTTAAAAAAACTGCGCCGCAGCCGTCCGCTGGACGGCATCATCTGGCCACTGACAGAAGAACAGAGCCGTCAGACAGCGCAACTCGACAAAGGCTGGCGCGAGCTGGTCAACGGCAGTAAGCGACTCGGTTTTCAGGCCCCACTCTATTTGTGGCAGGTCTGTGACAACGGTGATTATCAGACCGGACGCCCTCTGCAAAGCGTCGGCTGCCTGCTGCCGGAACGCTGTACCCCGGAACAACTGGCTGCAATGCTGGAAGCACAAACCCTGCCACTGACGGAACAGGGCATGTCGCAGCTGCTGGCCGATAACCGCCATGATTTTCTGCTGCGTCTGGCCCATACCCTTGCAGAGCGGGGTATCGCTCACTGGCAAAGCGTTCTGAAACCGCTGCTGGCAGGCGGCGCATTTTCCTCCCTGCGTCTGCGTGGCCTGATGTTCAGCCCGCCGCTTGCCGCCGTACCGGAGGCCGCACCTCATGCGTGGCTGCCGTCGCCGGTCTGGGCAGGCATCACCGGCGATAACGCGCGGGGCCGCGCGGTGGGCTTTCCGTGGCTGCGTACCGCACTGATGTCCGCTGTCTGCGTGCTGGTGATATGGGGAGCCGGAATGACGACCTCGTTCTTCGCCAACCGCGCGCTTGTTCAGGAAACCGGTATCCAGACGGCACGTGCGCTTGATACCCGCCTGCCGCTGGCAGAACAACTGGTGGCGCTGCATACCCTGCAGGGCGAACTGGAGCGCCTGCAATATCGTATCCGCGAAGGTGCGCCGTGGTATCAGCGTTTTGGTCTTGAACGTAACCAACAACTGCTCGCCGCCGCCTTTCCCGGCTATGCACAGGCGGCAAACCGGCTGGTGCGCGACGTGGCCGTTGACCATCTGCAACAGCAACTTAATGCCTTTGTCGCGCTGCCGCCCAACAGTCCTCAGCGTACCGCCACCGGTGAACAACGCTATAAGCAGCTTAAGGCATTGCTGATGACTTCCCGCCCGGAAAAGGCCGACGCTGCCTTTTTCAGTACCACGCTGATGGCGGACGGTCTGCGCTACGAGAATATCCCGGAAGGTGTGCGGCAGAGCGTGTTGCCGTCACTGCTGACCTTCTGGACGGCGAACCTGCCGGAACACCCGCAGTGGAAAACATCGCCGCCACCGGAACTGACCGGCGCAGTGCGTAAAATCCTGCTGCGCCAGATTGGTGTGCGTAATGCCGAAAACACCCTCTACCAGAACGTGCTGCAACAGGTGTCCCGCAACTACGCCGATATGACGCTGGCGGACATGACCGGGGATACCCTCACCGAATCTCTTTTCAGTACGGAACAGACGGTGCCGGGGATGTTCACCCGTCAGGCGTGGGAAGGACAGGTCAGGGAAGCCATCGAGCAGGTGGTGACGGCGCGGCGCGAGGAAATCGACTGGGTACTCAGCGACCGCCAGCAGGATACCTCTGCGGATATCTCGCCGGATACGCTGCGTAACCGTCTCACCTCACGCTACTTTACCGACTTTGCCGGAAGCTGGCTGGCGTTTCTCAACAGCATTCACTGGAAAAAGGAAGACTCGCTCTCCGGCATTCTCGACCAGTTGACACTGATGGCCGATGCCCGTCAGTCGCCACTGATTGCGCTGACGGACACCCTCGCGTGGCAGGCGGCGGCAGGCAGGGAAAACCGTGGTCTGTCAGACTCGCTGGCGAAATCGGCACAGGAACTGTTTAACGGCAAGGAGAAAACGCCGCAGCAATCCCGTGAAGGTGACGTGCCTGTCGGGCCGCTGGATAAAACCTTCGCTCCGCTGCTGCGGTTGCTGGGCGATAAGGCCGGAGGCGGCGACAGCCAACTGAGCCTGCAGACCTACCTCACCCGCGTCACCCGTGTGCGTCTCAAACTGCAACAGGTGACCAACGCCCCCGACCCACAGGAGATGACCCAGCAACTGGCGCAGACGGTTTTACAGGGCAAAACCGTTGACCTCACCGACACCCGCGACTACGGACGGTTAATCGCCGCCAGTCTGGGCGAGGAATGGAGTGGCTTCGGTCAGGCGCTGTTCGTCCGCCCGATGGAACAGTCGTGGCGGCAGGTGCTGACGCCTCCGGGGGGGCGGACCGGTTCAGGGCAGCCTGAACCGCCAGTGGCAGCGGGCGATTGTCAGCCACTGGAATCAGGACTTCGCCGGTCGCTATCCGTTCAAAGCCTCACAAAACGATGCCTCTCTTCCCCTGCTGGCGCAGTATCTGCGCGATGACGGGCGCATCAACCAGTTTATAGCCGCCAACCTTTCCGGCGTACTGAAACGTGAAGGCCGCTACTGGGTGGCTGACGCCATGAACACGCAGGGGCTGACGGTTAACCCGGACTTTATCCGCGCCCTGAACCGCCTGCGCGACGTGGCCGATACCGCCTTTGCCAGCGGCGATGCCGGAATACATTTTGAACTGCGGGCAAAACCGGCGCGTGACGTGATGAAAACGCATCTGGTGATTGACGGACAGGAGCTGGAATATTTCAACCAGAAAGAACGCTGGCAGCGTTTTAACTGGCCGGATGAACAGTGGCAACCCGGCGCATCGCT
>OASW01000479.1_pt1 | contig 11292 bp, 7 predicted proteins | sample 1475831 | NCBI WGS metagenome assembly OASW01 (sample SAMEA2579927, study PRJEB22360) | human gut metagenome
AACAAAAATGCTTATAATCAGAAAAACCTACTGCCTCCGATATCTCACTGATCCGGTATTCTCTGGTATTTAACAGAGTGATTGCCTGCTGTACCCGGTATTTATTCAGGAAATCCAGAAAGGTCTGCCCTGTGATCTCCTTAAATTTGCGGCTTAAATAGCTGGCACTGACTCCCATTTCCTCGGAAATAGACTCAATGCTCAGCTTCTCCCCATACCGGGTCTTAATAGCTTCTATCAGCTTTGAAACATACCCATTTTCCGAGCGGTCCAGCTTCATATAGTATTCCAGATTCAGATTTCCCCCTTCCAGTTCCGCCTGTTCCATAGCATATTCCACCTGGCGCACGCTGGTGATCTCTTCTCCCAGTTTTTTCATGATCTTGGCTAGCTTCTCCTCATCTACCGGTTTTAGCAGATACTCACAGACTCTGGCCTCAATAGCTCTTCTGGCATAGTCAAACTCTGCATAGCTGGTAAGAAGAATGCTTTTAAATTTTACCTTTTCCGATGCCTTCTGTATCATTTCAATGCCATCCATAAAAGGCATACAGATATCAGTAAGCACCACATCCGGCTTGTATTCCAGGATACGTTCATAGCCTTCCTGTCCATTGGAAGCTTCTGCTACTACCACGCAGTCCATAGAAAGCCAGTCTATGGTAAATACCAGACCCTTGCGTATCATGTCCTCATCTTCCACTATCATTACACGAAGCATCGTTATTTTCCCCCTGTCCTGTGTCATGTACCGCCGGAAGCGTAACTACCAGAGTAGTTCCGTGACCTTCCAGACTGCGTATTTCCACACCATATGGATGTCCATATAAAAGCTGGATCCTGCGGTGTATATTGTAAAGTCCGGAATGTTTGCCTGGTGCTTCTTTCCTGTCCATAAGAGCACGTAAATTTTCAACCATTGTGGCACTCATTCCCACACCGTCATCCCGGCAGATCATCATCATTTTTTCCTCATGGATATATGCCTTTAACTCTACATGAAGATTTAACTGATTTCCAAAACCATATTTTACAGAATTTTCGATCATCGGCTGTAAGACCAGCCTGGGGATCAGGCACTGCATACACTCCTGCTCAACATTGATCTTATATTCAAACCGGCTTCCAAACCGTTTTTCCAGGATTGAAAGGTAATTGTTTAAATGTCCCAGATCCTCTTTAAGAGTTACCTGTTCTCTGCTGCCGTCCAGACTGTATCGCAGCAGTTTTGACAGTGAAAATACCATTCTCTCAGCAGTTTCCGGCTCCAGCCTGCACATATACCTGATATTTTCCAGTGTATTATAAAGAAAATGTGGGTTAAACTGGGACTCCAGCTGCTTGGTCTGGGTCAGAGCCAGAAGCTCCGTCATTTTCCGGTTATTTTCCATCTGCTCTTTCAGACTGGTAATGGTTTCGTTATAAGCATCTGCAATCATCTTAAACTCATTGTCACGGTCAATGGTTCCCGTATGCTCCAGATTTCCCTGTCTGGCAAGCTCCATTCCATCTAACAGCTTATATAGATCTTCTGTTTTTCGCTCTGTCACCTGCCTGGACTGGAACAATACCCAGGCAGTCATAATAAGCAGAGCCACTGCTACCAGTATACCGGCAAAGATCAGGGATGTAAGCACATTTTGCACATCAGACATAACATATATAGAGAAATAGCCATTTTCCAGGCTGTTTTTCGATGTAAAATAAATCTTCTGATCCAGACGCATATAAGCTCCTGACTCTTTTAATGCCGGGCGCACCTGGTTGCTGTCTGTAAGAAAGAGCGTGTTATTGCAAAAATAAGTCCAGCCATAGCGGTCTGTTACTGCCACCTGCTCCCCAGATCTTGCAAGCGTCCTTAAAAGCCCGCTGCCGGGTACTGCAAGGATAATATATCGCCCATTTCCCTCCTCTGAACTCACCCACCGGCCAAACACCGCCGTACTTGCCCCGTTGTCCCAGCCATTCATCAGCCGGAAGGCCGTTTGTCCCGGTCTGGCATCCATATCCGCATAGATTCCCCACTCTACATCCTGTCTCTTGTTGAGATAGGAGGGCAGCTTTTCTTTATTAGATAGAAGCAGCCTTCCTCCCTGGTCTACCAGATACATTTCCGGTTCATATCCCACCTGCCCGGAAATCCCATAAAAACTCTGAAAAATACGGTTTCGCTCCAACACATAACCAGGACCTGATACTGCTTGTGGAAGTTCTGCCAGAGTTTCAATTCCCTGTTCACAGCTTTCCACCATTTGATTTACCCGTCCGTTCACATAGGAAAGGTATTCCCTGTTTGCCCTTTCTCTTCCATGGAGCAGGACTGTCATAAAAAGAACACCGCAGATAAATGTAAACAACGCTGCCGGAAGAATAGCATATGTAACAAACATCCGCCATAACTCATCCTGAAAATAACGTTCCCGTTTCATTTCCCGGACACCTCCTTAAAGATGGAGTCCCTATGTGATCCTGCTGTATTTTTGTTTTCACAAGTTTCTGCCTGTGTACAGTATGTAAAAATTTCTGTAAACCTCTGCTTCCACTGTTCCCTCTTTTCATTGACCATATTTTCATCTGCTGTGAGCATATAGATTTCTTCTTTATCTGGCAGATAAGCCGCTGCTTCCACATCCTTCCGCACAGACCGGCGGTCTAAACTGTCAGCGATCACAGTCTGGGCTGCTTTTCCTGTCACAAAATCCACATATTCCTCTGATGCTTTTTTATGTCTGCTTCCCTTCACAATACATACCACGTCAGGAGTGGATATGACCCCCTCCTTCATGTAGATCAGTTTTACAGGTGCTCCTTTGGATACATAACCAGCACCGCCTTCCTCAAAGGTAAGCCCTACTGTATAACGCCCTTCTGCCACTCCCTGGTATACCTCTGATGAGCTTTTTAAAAGCATGCCATCCAGGTTTTTACAAAATTTTTCCACATAATCCCAGCCTTTTTCCGGATCGCCTTCTCCCATAGCATAAAGCATGTTGATCAGATGTTCACTGGCAGAAGAAGATGTGGACGGATCGCACATAGCGATTTTTCCTTTTAACCGTTCATCCAGCAGATCTTCATATCCCTGGATCTTCATACCACCAAGAAGATTGGTATTGACCATAAGTACACTGGGAATATCTGTAAACCGGGTCATATTTCCTTCTTTATTTTTAAATTCTTCCCGGACATACTCTTCATTTTCACTGATATAAGGCTCAAACAGGTCTTTTCCTGCCCCTGCTGCATACAAAGAACCGCCCCAGAATACATCGCATACCGGCTCGTCCCCTTCTCTGGCCCATTTTAAAAGTTCTCCGGTCCCCCCAGTACGCACCTGCACTGAAATCCCTGTCTGAGCCTCAAATTCAGACACAATGGGATTAATAAAATCCAAAGGATGGGGGCTGTATACAACCAGACTGTCTGCATCTGTTTCAGCACTTCCTTCCCGGTTTTTCATAGAATGTGTCATAGCGCAGCCGGAAAGACAGAGGGACAGAAAAGCTGTCATCACTGCCAGACGCAATAAATGTATTTTTTTATTCTTATGGCCTCCTCTAAACATCCTTGTATGTACCTCTTCTTTATTAAATATGGAATATTTCCTGCCATCACCCTTTTACTGCTCCCATCATTATAGCACCTGCCACATTATTGCTTAATTACTGTTCTTTGGAAATCTGATCGATCAAATCCAGTTCTTCTTTTGTAAATGTTGTATGTCCTATAATCCCAATATTGCTTAATATCTGCTCTGGTTTAGAAGCACCGATCAATACGCTGGTAACATCGCTGTCTTTTAACAGCCAGGAAAGTGCCATCTGTGGAAGGCTCTGTCCTCTCTCTTTTGCAAGAGCATCCAGCTTTTTGATCTTTTCAATCTTTTCCGGAGTAATATCTTCTGCATGAAGGAATCGTCCATCTCTTGCAACACGGCTGTCAGCCGGGATGCCGTTAATATATTTTTCAGATAACATTCCCTGCGCCAGAGGGCTAAAACAGATCAGACCCATTCCAGATTCACGGGCATAAGCCTTTAAATCATTATTTTCCACTGTTCTATCAAAGATATTATAACGGTTCTGGTTGATGATCAGAGGTAAGTGGATTTCTTTTGCGATCTCCAGTGCCTTCTTTGCATGAACTCCGTCATAGTTGGAAATTCCTGCATACAGTGCCTTCCCAGAACGGACGATCTGATCTAAAGCCAGAATTGTTTCCTCTAATGGTGTTTCCGGATCCATTCTGTGATGGTAGAAAATATCCACATAGTCTAACTGCATTCTCTTTAAGGACTCATCCAGACTGGCAATAAGATATTTTCTGGAACCCCAGTTTCCATAAGGGCCATCCCACATGTCATATCCGGCTTTAGTACTAATGATCAGTTCATTTCTGTACGGACGTAAAAAATCACGCATTATCCGTCCAAAGTTTTCCTCTGCTGATCCATAGATCGGACCATAGTTATTGGCCAGATCAAAATGGGTAATACCATTGTCAAAAGCTGTGAAACAAAGCGTCTTCATCATATCATAATTATCTTTAGAACCGAAATTGTGCCACAATCCCAAAGACACTACAGGAAGTTTCAGGCCGCTTTTTCCGCAGCGATTGTACTGCATAGTCTCATATCGGTTTCTGTCTGCCTTATATTCATCAACGTAATACATACTTTTCTCCTTTTCAGATTTATGTCCTCTCGAGTCTTTCTCGCTGTTTCTTTATAAAAATTTAACTGTGCCTTTATATTTCTTTGATATTTCTTATTATACAGGAAAAGCATCTGTTTTAATATATATCAGATTTATCATTTTTTACTATAAAAGCATTGTCAGGCGGCTATAGGGTCTTCGTGCCTGCACGCAAATGCGTATAACCGTAAAAAAGCGTATCCAAAGCTTTTTTCTTTTCTGGATACGCTTTTACAAGTCACTTGTATACTCTTTACAAAACAACTGCTCTTACAGGATATAAACCCCATGAGGATCAAAGTCCAGATATGCCTTTTCGCCTACTTCATAAATCCGGCGGTTTACAGGATTGTAGTCTGTGATCTGGATCTCCATATCACCTACCATTACCTGATAATACTGATAGGAACCCATGAAGGTTGACAGGATAACCGTTCCTTCCAGAAGTCCTTTTTCAGAAAGAACAACTGCTTCCGGACGAAGAACCAGACTGGCATCATCACCGGCTGCCTTCTCACCATAATTATTGACCTCTATCTCTTCACCAATAACATCGATCACAGCCTTTTCACCCTGAGCAGATTTAACCTTCGCCTTTAAGAAGTTTGCTTCACCAATAAAGTCAGCTACGAAACGGCTCTTTGGATGATAGTAGATTTCTCTTGGAGTACCGATCTGCTCTACTTTACCTTTGCTCATGATAATGATCTTATCAGAAATGCTCATCGCCTCTGACTGGTCATGAGTTACATAGATCGCAGTAATTCCTACCTTCTGCTGGATCTTACGTATCTCAGTACGCATTGTCACACGCAGCTTTGCATCCAGGTTACTTAATGGCTCATCAAAAAGCAGGACACTTGGTTCAATGACCAGAGCCCGGGCTAAAGCAACTCGCTGCTGCTGTCCACCGGAAAGCTGGTTGGTCATACGGGATTCCATTCCATCCATTTCTACCAGCTTCAGGATGTTTAAAACTCGCTCTTTTATCTCTTCCTTAGGCAGCTTACGGATCTTTAAGCCATAAGCTACGTTGTCAAATACATTATAATGTGGCAGCAGGGCATAGCTCTGGAATACCATTGCTGTGTCACGTTTATTTGGCGTCAGGCTGTTAATAGCCTCATCACCTAAGTAGATCTCACCTTCATCCGGGCTTTCAAAACCTGCGATCATACGCAGTGTGGTAGTCTTTCCACAGCCGGAAGGTCCCAGTAAAGTAACGAACGTACCCGGTTCAATATCCAGTGTGGTATCCTGTACCGCATAAAATTCTTTTCCTGTTTTCGGGTCATTATATATTTTGGAAATATGTTCCAGACGAACACCTTTTTTCTGCTTTTCCATAACCTATTCCTCCGTTTTGATTTTTCTGCTGACTCCGAAGAATTTCATCAGCGTATTCATGATCAGCACTGCACCGTAGGTAATGATGATCAATACGGTTGCATAAGCACAGGCAACACCGTAGTTTCCTTTTTCTGCCTGCTCATTGATCTGACAGGTGATCAGCAGGAAGTCAGGAGTTACTAACAGGATAATTGCTGAAATAGCGGTAATACTGCGGACAAATGCAGTTACCAGGCCGCTGAAGAAGGAATCCTTAATAAGCGGTAACGTAACGGTCATAAATACTCTTGCTGAATTTGCACCCATGTCGTAGGCGGACTCTTCAATGGATTTATCGATCTGGCGCAGAGCGGAGATACCGCTTCGTGTACCGGTAGGAAGGCTTCGAACGATAAATACGATGATCAGGATAGCACCGGTTCCATAAAGACCGCTCATAAAGCCGCTGCGGAACAGACCATTTGCATAACCACGGATATATCCAATACCAAGAACAGTACCAGGTACTGCCATTGCTAACATAGACACGAATTCAATAAAGTTTCTTCCTTTAAAGCGCTTTTTAACAACCAGATAGGAAATGACCATGGATAAAAGTGCTGTAAGAGGAGCTGCGATCAGGGACAGTATAAAGGAATCCTTAAATGCCTTTAGTCCACTGGTCTTAAACATGTACTGGAACCATTTAAGGCTTAAACTGTAATCTCTTCCCCAAAGGGTGAACAGTGCGCCAAACGGAACCATGATATACATTAAAAGCACGAAAGCTGCTACCAGGCCGCAGAAAATAGTCAGCGGAACAGTTACGCTCTTATCTTCAATAAGCATTCTCATACGGGAAGCTTTGCCAGTAAGAGTAGCTGCTGTTTTCTTCTCCAGGTAATATTTCTGGATCAGGAACAGGATAACAGTCAGTGAAAGCAGGACCACAGACATGGCTGCTGCACCTGTGGAGTCGTAAGCACCTGTTACCTGCAGATAAATGGTAGTTGCCAGAGTATCATAGGAACCACCGATCAGCATCGGGTTTGCAAAGTCTGCTACAGACTCAATAAATGTTACCAGGAATGCATTTCCAAGACCTGGAAGCAGAAGTGGGAAAGTTACGCTTGTAAACACTTTCCAGCGGGTAGCTCCCATATCTCTGGTCGCTTCTTCCAGTGACGGGTCAATGTTCTTTAACAGTCCCTTTAACATCAGATAACATACAGGGAAAAATGTAAGTGTCTGGACTACGGAGATGCCTAAAAGCCCGTAAATATTAGAATCATAAATTCCTAACAGGGAACGGGTGATGATACCGCTTCGCCCAAACAGCATGATCATGGACAAAGACAGCACAAACGGCGGGGATACTACAGGAAGCATGGATACCAGACCAAATAACTTTTCCAGTATTTTTGTTTTCAACTTCACATATACTTCTACATAAGCAAATAATAAACCAATGGCTGTAGAAGCAAAACCTACGATAAATCCAAGTGTAAGTGTGTTTTTAAATGCATTGCGGAAACGTTCCAGATTTAAAACACGTTTAAATACATCCAGTGTAATGGTTCCCTCTGCATAAAAGCTGTCCACTAACAGCATTAACAGCGGATACAGGATAAACAGCGCCAGAAAAACCAGAAGGACAACGATCATTGAAACCATGATCGGGTCAGCAAAAAATTTCTTCCGTTCCAGCTGTGCACTTTGTTTTCCGGCCATTGTAAGACCCCCTTTTCTAAACTTTAAATCCTTAGTATACCTTTGATTTGAAAATGCTGCGCAATGTTTATTCCATCACGCAGCATTTTCTGCTTAGCTTAACTTACATAAGCTTTACTTTCTTTTTAATAATGACTTTCGCAGCCTCTTTATTACTCAGTTAAGAAACGGCTGGAGTCTGCGCCATCAGATGTGCTTCCTAATGCTTCGAAGAAGTCTTCTACATACTTCGCACTGTTCTCTTTTGCATCTGCAAAATCATAGTCAATGGTATTGTTCATATCAAGACCAAATTTCTCAGCTTCTTCTGGCTGTGTTGCATTCTTTAATACCAGGAACTGATAAGAACCATTCTCTTTTGCATGGTCTACACAGTCAGGAGATAATGCATACTCGATCCATAATTTTGCTGCATTTGGATGAGTTGCTCCCTTAAAGATAGCGGTTGCGCCAACTTCAAAGGAAGTTCCATCTTCCGGAACAACTAACTGGATATTGTCATATCCCTGAAGGATCTGATAAATACCATCATGTAAGAAACCAATAGCGATCACACACTCACCAGGGCCAACCATCTTGGAAGGACCAGAACCGGACTTGGTATACTGTGCAATGTTTTTGTCCAGAGCCTTGAAGTATTCCATAGCTTCATCATGCCCCTTCATCTGGATCATTGTATTGATGACCAGTTTAGCAGTACCAGCTGTATTTGGGTTGGACATCATGATCAGTCCCTTGTACTCTTCCTTTGTCAGATCATCCCATGTCTTAGGTGCTTCCAGACCTAAACGCTCCAGCTCTTCTGTATTAACCATGAATCCCAGAATGCCTTTGTAGATACCATACCAGCAATTAGTAGGATCCTTATAATCATCACTGATCAGGTTTACTGCATTCATGGCATCATACGGCTCTAACAGATCTGCTGCAACTGCCTCATTATAAGGATCAGTTGTTCCGCCGAACCATACATCTGCTGAAGGCTTTCCTGCTTCTTCAGAAACCTTGGTATAAACTTCTGAAGTAGAAAGTCTCTGGTATTTTGTCTTAATTCCATAGAGTTTTTCAAAGTTCTGGCAGGCAGCTGATAAGTATTCCTCTTCGCAGGAACCATATACAGTTAATTCGCCTTCAGCCTTAGCTGCTTCGATCAGAGCATCCATATCCCCGCCGACTGCTTCTGTTTTCTCATCAGCTTTGCTCTCTGCGCTGCTTTCTGCAGCTGCTGCTGTGGTTGTTTCCGGAGCTGCTGTTGTTGCAGCCGGTTTTGAACCGCCACATGCTGTCAGGCTTAACGCCATGGTACAAGCCAGTAACAATGCAAGTTTTTTCTTCATAATAAAAACCCTCCTGTCTTTTCTGTTGACTTAAGTCTACCAGAAATCAGGAGGGGAAAAAACTGTATTTTTTGTTATTTTGTCGTGTTTTCTGAACTATGCAGTTCATTATTCATGCACTTTTGCCATATTTTGTTGCGATTTTCATAAATATGGAAACAAGAAAGTGTCATGGCTGGACCAATGTCATTTAGTTGTAACTATTTCTCAATAACTGCTTCCAGTCTCTTAACCATTTCATCTACATCGCTCTTTTCAATGATCAGCGGAGGAACAAAACGGATAATGTTGGCGCCGGCACTGATAAGTACCAGTTTCTGCTCTAACAATGCCTTAAATACGATGGGACCTACCGGAACTGTAAATTCCAGCCCCTGGATCAGACCTGTGCCGCGATGGTCTTTTACCACCTCATACTTATCTTTTAAGCCTTCCAGCTTTTCGTACAAATATGCTCCGATTTCTTTTACATGATCTACAATGTGACGTTTTTCAAAAATATCCAGAACTGCGTCTGCAGCGGCTGTTACCAGTGGATTTCCACCATAGGTAGTTCCGTGATCACCAGGCACCATAGCAGCAGCTGCTTTGCCGCAGGCTAAGAATGCACCGATAGGTACACCATTTCCCAAAGCTTTTGCAACCGTCATCACGTCTGGTTTTACACCATATTTCTGCCATGCAAACATTTCTCCGGAACGTCCCATACCGCACTGGATCTCATCTAAGATAAGCAGCAGATCGTGCTCATCGCAAAGTGCACGGACACCCTTTAAAAATTCCTCTGTTGCAGGATAAATGCCGCCTTCTCCCTGGATAGTTTCCATGATAATGGCACATGTCTTGTCTGTGATTTGTGCCTTTATGCTTTCCAGATCATTGAAATCAGCAAAACGCACGCCTGGGATCAGCGGATTAAAGGGAGTTCTGTAATGTGCATTTCCAGTTACAGACAAAGCGCCTAAGCTTCTTCCGTGGAAAGAATGGTTCATGGCAATAATCTCGCCGGTCATATCCACTTCTTTTTCCTCACAGCCATCACAGCCGTCTCCCATGGTCTCATGAAGCTTATTGTAATGATATCTCTTTGCGATCTTTAATGCACCTTCAATAGCCTCAGTACCGCTGTTAGTGAAAAATACTTTATCCATTCCAGATACCTTCAATAGCTTTTCACCAGCATCGATAGACGGCTGATTGTAAAACAGATTGGAAATATGGGTCAGCTTGTCCATCTGAGCCTTCACTGCATTTGTATACTCTTCGTCACAGTATCCAAGTCCCATAACAGCAATGCCTGCGCCAAAATCCAGATATTCATTTCCTTCTGTATCCCATAAGGTTACACCTTTTCCATGATCAAATACTACAGGAAAACGGTTATATGTTTTATACAGGACATGTTCTGCCCGATTGATCATTTTCTCATCAGCCATGATAATACCTCACATCTTCCTTGGAATTATAAATAGCAGTACCAATACCTTTATCTGTAAAGATCTCCAGAAGTAGGCAATGTGGAATACGCCCGTCCAGGATATGTACTCTGGAAACACCATTTTCAATAGCATCAATACAGTTCTGCAGCTTCGGAAGCATACCGCCGCCTAAGCTTCCGCTGTCTACAAAGGCCTGGGCTTCTTCTACGGTCATTTCAGAAATAAGGGAACTCTTATCCTCAAAATCCTTGTATACGCCTTCTACATCTGTTAAAAAAGCCAGCTTTTCTGCCTTTACAGCTCTTGCAATGGCACAGGCTGCATCATCTGCGTTGATGTTATAGCTTAAGAAATTCTCATCATATCCAATAGGACAGATGATCGGTAAAAAGTCTTTCTCTAAAAGGTCATAAATGACCTGTGGATCTACCTTGTCAACTTCGCCTACAAAGCCGATATCTTCGCCTTTGGAAAGCTTTTTATGGCATTTTAACATCATGCCGTCCTTGCCGCTGATGCCTACTGCCTTGATGCCCAATTCATTTACCAGCTGTACCAGGCTCTTATTTACTTTATTTAATACCATCTCTGCTATTTCCATGGTCGGCTCGTCAGTTACACGCAAGCCATTGATAAAATGTGGCTCCATGCCTACTTTTCCAACCCAGCGGCTGATCTCCTTGCCGCCTCCGTGTACGATAATTGGCTTAAATCCTACTAATTTAAGCAATACCACGTCCTGGATGACTTTTTTCTTTAATT
>OASW01000483.1_pt1 | contig 11100 bp, 8 predicted proteins | sample 1475831 | NCBI WGS metagenome assembly OASW01 (sample SAMEA2579927, study PRJEB22360) | human gut metagenome
CATCTTCTCGTTACGAGAATAGGTGTTGTTCTTCGCCCCTTCGTTAAAGTCTGTCGGCAGACGCTTACCGTTCGGCAGCGGCTCAACGGTTCCCTCTTTCGGCAACCAGCCGTAATAACCAGTTTCCGGCTCGTTCTGGAAGTAAGAAAGGAAGGTGAAATTGGTTTTATCATCCGGACGCCAGGTGAACGCCGGTGCAATAGCATAACGCTGCTCTTCTGACCCTTTCTGCTGGGCATTGGCAGAACGCGCAAGACCGGTCAGGCGATAAGAATAAACGCCGTCATCATCCAGCGCATCGCTGAAGTCAAAACCGGTCTGGAACAGGCTGTCAGTACCGGCTTTAAACTGAACTTCTTTCAGCGGTTCGGTGGTCGGACGCTTGCTGACCATATTCAACAGACCGCCAGGACTGCTTTTACCGTAAAGCACGGAAACCGGGCCACGCATAATTTCAGCACGTTCCAGCATATACGGGTCGATGACCGCATCGTTATAGAAGTTGCCCTGCAACTTCAGGCCATTCAGATAGTTATTCTGGCTTTGGCCTTCTGCCGCAAAACCGCGAATGATCAGGTGGTCATAGGTGTTGGATGCGCCACGCGTACCAACAGAGACACCCGGCGTATAGCTAAGCGCTTCTTTCACCGACTTAGGCTGATGCAGCGCCATCTCTTAAGCGGTGACGACAGAAATAGATTGAGGTACTTTTTGAATCGGCGTATCGGTTTTAGTGCCGGTAGCTGACTGTCGCGCCGCAATAGTTGCAGCCGGCCCCCATGCGCTTTCTTGCGGCGCAGGTGCAGCGGTAACGGTGATAGTGTCTTCTTTCGGTTCAACCGCTGCCTGTGCATAAACAGACATGCCGCTAACCGCTGTGGCTACTACAACTGCGATTTTACGCAGTGAGTGTTTTGGCTGAGCAGTTTTGGAAGGTGCCATTGGTATTTCTCTGGTGTAAAGTGAATGATAACGTAAACGAGAATGATTATTATAAAGATGAGATAATATTCGAAACGCTGGCGGGTTCGCAAGCGGTACGCAATCTGCGCATTCCTGAAGGGTCAATAAACAATCAGATGAAAAGAAAGGGTTAATACTTTGGAGGGGATGTTATTTTACCGGATGGCAGCTCGCCATCCGGTATATCACGCTTAGACGTTAATTACTCCCAAACATATCTTTAATCCAACCGGCTACACCGTCGCTGTCTTTCTGCTCTTGCTGAGCAGGTTGCTGTTGCGGCTGTTGCTGCGGCTGAGAAGACTGATCAAACGGATTGCCTGACGGTTGCTGCTGCATCTCACTCTGCTGGCACAGCGATTGCGGATCGCTGGTCCAGACCGGCAAGACACGCATACCACCGCTGCAAACAAAGTTGCCGTCGTAGTCCACGCCCATATCTGCAATATCTTCCGGCGGAACAAGATTCAGCGGTGTTGGCGTCTGGTTAGCCAGATAACGCTGATAAATCGACATTGCCCCGCTGGCACCATACAGTTTGGTCGGCTGGTTGTTATCACGGCCGACCCAGGTGATGGTCACCGTGCTCCCATCAATGCCCGCAAACCAGGTATCTACGTTATTGTTGGTAGTCCCTGTTTTCCCTGCCAGATGCAGGTTCGGGTATTTCGCCCCAAGCTGACGACCCGTACCGCGTTGTACAACCTGCTGCATGGTCCATAGTGTCAGATACGCCGCCTGCGCCGGAACAGCGCGTTCCGCCTGCGGGAAGCTCTGATACAACACCTTGCCGTCTTCTGCGATGACTGAACGTAGCGCGGAAAGCGGAGCACGATTACCACCGCTGGCGATAGTCTGGAAGGCCTGCGCCACTTCGATTGGCGTTAAGTTCAACGCCCCCAACAACATTGCTGGAACTGGATTCAGTTGATCTTTCGGCACACCCAGTTTAATCCAGGTCTCCGTAACCGCAGGTAGCCCCAACGCCATGCCCAGATTCACCGTCGGCACGTTCATCGAACGGGTCAACGCATCTACCAGCATCACCCTGCCACTTTCGCTATAACGACGATCATCGTTCTGCGGTGACCAGACCTGGCCATTCGGCTGACGCAGCGCGATTGGCGCATCGGCAATCCACGTATTCAAACGATAGATTTTCGGCTGGCTTAAGGCCGTTAGATAAGTCGCTGGTTTTGCAAGGGAACCAATCGAACGACGCGCCTGCATCGCACGGTTGTAGCCCGCAAACTGCGGCTCAGAACCACCGACCATCGCACGAACTTCACCGCTAAAGCGGTCAACAACCACAATCGCGGTTTCAAGATCGCTCAACTTACGCTGTTTCTTCAGTGCCGGAATGCCTTCCACGGCGGCTTTTTCTGCCGCGTCCTGGGCCACCGAGTCAAAGGTAGTGAAGATCTTCACGCCGGAGAGATCTTTTACCTTATCGCCTAATTTCGCCTGCAGCTCCTGACGCACCAGCTGCATAAAGGCTGGCTGAGGAGAGATCACCCCACCGCGCGGCTGAACACCCAGCGGACGCGCACTCAGCATGTCGTAGAGTTCTTGATCAATAATTTGTTGCTGTTGCAGCAAACGTAGTACCAGGTTACGTCGCTCCAGCGCCAGTTTCGGGTTACGCCACGGGTTGTAGATGGACGCCCCTTTCACCATACCCACCAACAGCGCCTGCTGATCGAGGCTCAATTCTTCTACCGGGCGACCAAAGTAATACAAGCTCGCCAGCGGGAAGCCGCGGATTTCGTTGTCGCCGCTCTGACCGAGATACACCTCGTTCATATACAGCTCAAGAATACGGTCTTTGCTGTAACGCGCGTCCATGATCAGCGCCATGTAGGCTTCGTTCGCTTTACGCCAGTAAGAACGCTCGCTGGAGAGGAACAGGTTTTTAACCAACTGTTGCGTCAGCGTACTCGCCCCCTGCACCGTGCGTCCGGCAGTCAGGTTTGCCAGCACCGCACGTCCGATTGAGTAGAGACTGATCCCATCATGCTCGTAGAAATGACGGTCTTCTGTCGCCAGCAAAGTATCCACCAGCAAATCCGGGAAACCACTGCGCGGCACAAACAGACGCTGCTCACCGTTTGGCGAAGAAATCATGGTGATCAGGCGCGGATCAAGACGGAAGAAACCGAACTGACGGTTGTTCTCCATATTGACGATCGTCGCCAGATGATCGCCATCAAAGGTCAGACGCGCGCGCACCTGCCCTTCTTTGCTGTCCGGGAAATCAAACGGACGGCGGATCATCTCAATGCTGTTGGCCTGTACGGTAAACTCGCCAGGACGGGTCATTTTCGACACCTGGCGATACTGGGTCGCCTCCAGCAGCTTCACCATCTCGTTCTTGCTGATGGTCATGTCTGGCTCAAGGTTGACCATTCGACCATAAACTGCCGCGGGCAATTGCCAGACCTTGCCATCAATACGGCTACGAATTTTTTGATCGAGATAAACGCCGTAAATGGCGATCAGCACGGCAAAAACGATAGCCAGTTTTAGCAGCAGCCATAGCCAGCCGCGTTTGCCACGAGGCTTACGCCCTTTGCCTTTGCCCTTACCTTTGCGCGGCATCGGTTCTTCATCCTCATAGTCATCATAATCGTCGTAATCATCGTCATCTTCGTAACGACGACGGCTTACCTTTTGTTTGACCGGACGCGTCGGTTTCCCTTTGCGTCCAATTGGCTCGCGGTCATTCCCGGCCATGCTTTTTCTCCGCAATATTCAGGCGCAAAAGCCCGATTTTCTGTTCTTCTGTTGCAAGACAGAAGAAGATATCTCTCAAATTTGCTTTGGTCTTCACGAATACTTTTTCGTTCGTCGCGTCGGTGCGGTGTTTGCCGGGTCGTCCGGCCAGACATGTTTGGGATAACGCCCTTTCATCTCTTTTTGCACCTCACGGTACGCTCCTTTCCAGAAGGCGCTCAAATCACGCGTGATTTGCAGCGGCCTTTGGGCAGGGGAAAGCAACTCCAGCACCAACGGTACGCGCCCCTGGGCGATAGTCGGATTAGTGGCCTCACCAAACATCTCCTGCATTCTCACCGCCAGCGCGGGCGGGTTATCTTCATGGTAACGAATGGCGATCCGGCTTCCCGTCGGCACAGTGTAATGCGCAGGCAATTCACTATCCAGACGTTGCTGCATTACCCAATCAAGTAATCCACGCAGTGCCTGATAAATATCGAGTGATTTCAGGCCGCGTAGCGAATGTACGCCTGTCATATGCGGCAGTAGCCACGTTTCCAGCGTCGCCAACAAACTTTCATCATCAACCGCTGGCCAGTCATATTCCGGCAACCACTTTGCGGCGCATAACAAACGCAAGCGTAGCTGTTCCGCTTCCGCCGTCCAGTTGAGCACGCTTAAACCTTTATCACGAATGCCGTTAAGCATCGCCTGATACAACTCGTCTTCCGAGGGTTTCGCCAGCGGTTGCACTTTAACCATCAACTGACCAATTTGCAGCCGACGCCAGGCTTTCAGCGTACCTTGCGCGTCATCCCACTCCACAGTGTCAGACTGCTGTACCAGCTGCGGGCAGCGTTGTACTAACTCATCAATATCGACCGGCAGCGCCAGTAAAATCCGCGCATCCGGCGAGGCGCTGCCCTGCAATAATAACGGTGCGATCAACCATTCGTGGCGGCTTAGCGCATCGTCGGCATCGAGCATCGCCCCCATGCCGTTCGCCAGTTGATAGCGTTCATCTTGCCCACGGCGACGAGCAATGCGATCGGCATACGCTCTGGCAAGTAGCGGCGCGATAAGCGAACTGTCTGCCTCACCGCCGCGTACGTTTAAGCGTTTTAACAGTTGCTGACTACGTTGCTGCCAGGCGGGTTGATTGCGCGAAAACGCCACGCCCAGGTCACTATTGCCCATCCGTGGCGGCTCTTCGAGAATGGCGGCAATTTTTGCCGCGGTAGCAGCTTCGTCGTCGTTCTTCGCGCTAACCAGCATTGCCGCTAAACGCGGATCGTTACCCAGCGCTGCCATTTTTTGCCCTTGCGCGCTTAGGCGTTCGCCATCCAGCGCCCCCAGCATCTGTAACAGGCGTTTCGCGGCCAGTAGATTCACCGTTGGCGGTTGATCCAGCCAGCTCATCTGCGCCGGATCGCCGCATCCCCATTGCAGTAATTCCATCAGCAAACCGGAAAGATCGCTTTGTAAGATCTCCGGTTCACTTTGCGCGGCAGCGCGTTCTGCTTGTTCTTTGGCGATTAAATGCAGGCAGATACCCGGCTCCAGACGCCCGGCACGCCCGGCACGTTGCGTCATCGACGCCTGACTAACGCGTTGAGTAATCAACCGCGTAAGCCCTGTACGCGGATCAAAACGCGCCACCCTTTCCTGGGCACAATCCACCACCAGACGAATACCTTCGATGGTTAAACTTGTTTCAGCAATATTGGTCGCCAGCACCACTTTGCGCATCCCTTGCGGTGCCGGGAGGATCGCTTTTCGCTGATCGTTCAGCGACAACGCGCCATACAGCGGGCAGAGCAACACATCACTGCCGATGCGTGAAGTCAGTTGTTCCTGCACACGCTGAATTTCTCCGACGCCAGGTAAAAATAACAGTAATGATCCACTTTCCTGACGCAGCATTTCGGCGGTAGCAACCGCGACGGCTTCGTCAAAACGCTGATGAGCGGGCAGCGGCAAATAACGGCGTTCAACCGGAAACGAGCGCCCTTCTGAGATGACGACGGGCGCTTCTGGCAGCATTTGCTGCAAGCGGTCGTTGTCCAGCGTAGCCGACATAATCAGCAGTTTAAGGTCATCACGCAGACCTTGTTGCACATCGAGTAACAACGCCAATGCCAAATCCGCCTGCAAGCTGCGCTCATGAAATTCATCAAGGATCACCAATCCAACACCACTCAGTTCCGGGTCACGCTGGATCATCCGCGTCAGCACGCCTTCGGTAACCACTTCCAGGCGGGTATTCGGCCCGACGCAGTTTTGCGCACGCATCCGGTAGCCAACGGTATCGCCTGGCTTTTCGTTAAGCAGCTCCGCCAGTCGTTGCGCAACGTTACGCGCCGCCAGACGACGCGGCTCCAGCAGGATAATTTTCCCGTTAATGCCGGGATGCGCCAGCAGTTGCAGCGGCAGCCAGGTTGATTTCCCGGCCCCGGTCGGCGCACTTAATAACACCTGCGATGCACCATCGAGGGCAGCAAGTAACTCAGGTAAGACGGCAGCAACGGGCAACGACGACACAAAACGCTCCAGAGGGTTAACATTCTTCGCGCCACATTGTAGCATCGCGGTAATTCATAACCGAGTGCCTCACATGTCTGAACCGCAACGGCTGTTCTTTGCTATCGACTTACCTGCAGAAATCCGCGAACAGATTATCCGCTGGCGCGCCACACACTTCCCACCTGAGGCGGGACGTCCGGTCGCCGCCGATAATTTGCATCTGACTCTGGCATTTTTAGGCGAAGTGAGCGCAGAGAAAGAGAAGGCGCTTTCTCTTTTAGCCGGACGGATTCGTCAACCTGGTTTCACACTCACGCTTGATGACGCCGGTCAATGGCTGCGTTCGCGTGTGGTGTGGTTAGGGATGCGACAGCCGCCTCGCGGCTTAATCCAGCTGGCGAATATGCTCCGCTCACAGGCTGCCCGCAGCGGTTGTTTTCAAAGCAATCGTCCGTTTCATCCACATATTACCTTATTGCGCGACGCCAGCGAGGCGGTGACAATCCCGCCGCCAGGTTTTAACTGGTCGTATACGGTGACGGAGTTCACCCTTTACGCCTCCTCGTTTGCCCGTGGACGCACACGCTACACGCCGCTAAAACGCTGGGCGCTAACGCAATAACAAGGATTGTCGCAATGGAATTTTCTCCCCCTCTACAGCGCGCGACGCTAATTCAGCGTTACAAACGTTTTTTAGCCGATGTGATCACACCCGATGGTCGCGAATTAACGCTACACTGCCCGAATACGGGTGCGATGACCGGTTGTGCAACGCCTGGCGATACCGTCTGGTATTCGACTTCAGACAACACCAAACGGAAATACCCACACACCTGGGAATTAACTCAAAGCCAGAGCGGCGCAATTATTTGCGTCAATACGCTTTGGGCTAACAGGTTGACGAAAGAGGCTATCCTTAATGAATCAATTTCAGAGCTGGCAGGCTATAGCTCGCTGAAAAGCGAAGTAAAATACGGCGCCGAACGCAGCCGTATTGACTTTATGTTGCAGGCGGATTCGCGTCCAGACTGCTATATTGAAGTGAAATCGGTTACGTTAGCGGAGAACGAACAGGGATATTTTCCCGATGCGGTCACTGAACGAGGTCAGAAACACCTTCGGGAGTTGATGAGCGTAGCGGCTGAAGGCCAGCGTGCGGTTATCTTTTTCGCCGTGCTGCATTCAGCCATTACACGGTTTTCACCCGCGCGCCACATCGATGAGAAATACGCGCAACTATTGTCAGAAGCTCAACAGAGGGGGGTAGAAATTCTGGCTTACAAAGCGGAACTTTCTGCCGAAGGCATGGCTCTTAAAAAATCACTACCGGTTACATTGTAGTAGAGTAAGTAACTGGTTAATTTACATTCTGGTCGCGTGCGCAAATACGCTTTTCCTCACACAGTTGTCAAGTGTTACGTTTAGATAATTGCTATCCGGAAAAGCATCTGCTATTTATAGCGGCCTCATTTTTCCCCCGAACATGGGGATCGATAGTGCGTGTTAAGGAGAAGCAACATGCAAGAAGGGCAAAACCGTAAAACATCGTCCCTGAGTATTCTCGCCATCGCTGGGGTGGAACCATATCAGGAGAAGCCGGGCGAAGAGTATATGAATGAAGCCCAGCTGGCGCACTTCCGTCGTATTCTGGAAGCATGGCGTAATCAACTCAGGGATGAAGTCGATCGCACCGTTACACATATGCAGGATGAAGCAGCCAACTTCCCGGACCCGGTAGACCGTGCAGCCCAGGAAGAAGAGTTCAGCCTCGAACTGCGTAACCGCGATCGCGAGCGTAAGCTGATCAAAAAGATCGAGAAGACGCTGAAAAAAGTGGAAGACGAAGATTTCGGCTACTGCGAATCCTGCGGTGTTGAAATCGGTATTCGCCGTCTGGAAGCGCGCCCGACAGCCGATCTGTGCATCGACTGCAAAACGCTGGCTGAAATTCGCGAAAAACAGATGGCTGGCTAATTACAGCCGTTCCATCACGTTTACCACAGGCGGGAAATGCTCCCGCCTTATTTTTTGTTCAAAGAGATGACAGACACACACTATATTGGCCGCTTCGCCCCCTCTCCTTCCGGCGAGCTTCATTTTGGTTCTCTGATTGCTGCGCTTGGCAGCTATTTGCAGGCTCGCGCCCGGCAAGGTCGCTGGCTGGTACGCATTGAAGATATCGACCCGCCTCGTGAAGTTCCCGGTGCCGCAGAAACTATCCTGCGCCAGCTGGAACATTACGGCCTGTACTGGGACGGCGACGTTCTCTGGCAATCGCAACGTCACCACGCCTATCGCGAAGCACTCGCCTGGTTACATGAGCAAGGACTAAGTTATTACTGCACCTGCACGCGTGCGCGTATTCAAAGCATTGGCGGTATTTACGACGGTCATTGCCGGGATTTGCATCATGGACCAGACAACGCCGCAGTACGTATCCGCCAGCAGCATCCGGTCACCCAGTTTACTGACCTGCTGCGAGGCATTATTCACGCCGACGAAAAACTGGCACGGGAAGATTTTATTATTCATCGCCGTGATGGTTTGTTTGCCTATAACCTGGCGGTGGTGGTGGATGATCACTTCCAGGGCGTAAGCGAAATTGTCCGCGGGGCAGATTTGATCGAACCGACGGTGCGGCAAATCTCGCTGTACCAGCTTTTTGGCTGGAAAGTGCCAGATTACATCCATTTACCGCTGGCGCTTAATCCACAAGGCGCTAAACTTTCCAAGCAGAATCATGCGCCTGCGTTGCCGAAAGGCGATCCGCGCCCGGTGTTAATCGCGGCACTTCATTTTCTGGGTCAGCAGGTAGAAACACACTGGCAGGATTTCAGCGTCGAGCAAATCCTTCAGTCAGCCGTCAAAAACTGGACGCTGACCGCCGTGCCTGAGTCGGCAATTGTAAATTCAACATTCTCAAATGCGTCATGCTGAGCTATGATTAGCCGCTATTTTTTTGTCCTGAATGATGTTTGACACTACCGAGGTGTACTATTTTTACCCGAGTCGCTAATTTTTGCCGCAAGGTGCTAAGCCGCGAGGAAAGCGAGGCTGAACAGGCAGTCGCCCGTCCACAGGTGACGGTGATCCCGCGTGAGCAGCATGCTATTTCCCGCAAAGATATCAGTGAAAATGCCCTGAAGGTAATGTACAGGCTCAATAAAGCGGGATACGAAGCCTGGCTGGTTGGCGGCGGCGTGCGCGACCTGTTACTTGGCAAAAAGCCGAAAGATTTTGACGTGACCACCAACGCCACGCCAGAGCAGGTGCGCAAACTGTTCCGTAACTGCCGCCTGGTGGGTCGCCGTTTCCGTCTGGCTCATGTGATGTTTGGCCCGGAGATTATCGAAGTTGCGACCTTCCGTGGACATCACGAAGGTAACGTCAGCGACCGCACGACCTCCCAACGCGGGCAAAACGGCATGTTGCTGCGCGACAACATTTTCGGCTCCATCGAAGAAGACGCCCAGCGCCGCGATTTCACTATCAACAGCCTGTATTACAGCGTGGCAGATTTTACCGTCCGTGATTACGTTGGCGGCATGAAGGATCTGAAAGACGGCGTTATCCGTCTGATTGGTAACCCGGAAACGCGCTACCGTGAAGATCCGGTACGTATGCTCCGCGCGGTTCGTTTTGCCGCCAAATTGGGCATGCGCATCAGCCCGGAAACCGCAGAACCGATCCCTCGCCTCGCTACCCTGCTGAACGATATCCCACCGGCACGCCTGTTTGAAGAATCGCTTAAACTGCTACAAGCGGGCTACGGTTACGAAACCTATAAGCTGCTGTGTGAATATCATCTGTTCCAGCCGCTGTTCCCGACCATTACCCGCTACTTCACGGAAAATGGCGACAGCCCGATGGAACGCATTATTGAGCAGGTACTGAAGAATACCGATACGCGTATCCATAACGATATGCGCGTGAACCCGGCGTTCCTGTTTGCCGCCATGTTCTGGTACCCATTGCTGGAGACGGCACAGAAGATCGCCCAGGAAAGCGGCCTGACCTATCACGACGCTTTCGCACTGGCGATGAACGACGTGCTGGACGAAGCCTGCCGTTCACTGGCGATCCCGAAACGGCTGACCACGCTAACCCGCGATATCTGGCAGTTGCAGTTGCGTATGTCCCGTCGTCAGGGAAAACGCGCATGGAAACTGCTGGAGCATCCTAAGTTCCGTGCGGCATACGACCTGTTGGCCTTACGAGCCGAAGTTGAGCGTAACGCTGAACTGCAACGTCTGGTGAAATGGTGGGGTGAGTTCCAGGTTTCCGCGCCACCAGACCAAAAAGGGATGCTTAACGAACTGGATGAAGAACCGTCACCGCGTCGTCGTACTCGTCGTCCACGCAAACGCGCACCGCGTCGTGAGGGTACCGCATGACAGTGGCGTATATTGCCATAGGCAGCAATCTGGCCTCTCCGCTGGAGCAGGTCAATGCTGCCCTGAAAGCATTAGGCGATATTCCAGAAAGCCGCATTCTTGCTGTTTCTTCGTTTTACCGCACCCCACCGCTGGGGCCGCAAGATCAACCCGATTACTTAAATGCCGCCGTCGCGCTGGAAACCACTCTTGCCCCTGAAGAGCTACTCAATCACACACAACGTATCGAATTGCAGCAAGGTCGCGTCCGTAAAGCTGAACGCTGGGGACCGCGCACGCTGGATCTCGACATCATGCTGTTTGGTAATGAAGTAATAAATACCGAACGTCTGACCGTACCGCACTACGATATGAAAAATCGTGGCTTTATGCTGTGGCCACTGTTTGAAATTGCGCCGGAATTGGTATTTCCTGATGGCTTATCATTAGTTGAAGCTCTACAGGCAAAAGGCTTTAATGAATTAGATAAGTGGTAATTATTTTTCGTGTGAATATAAATATATTC
>OASW01000485.1_pt1 | contig 10990 bp, 6 predicted proteins | sample 1475831 | NCBI WGS metagenome assembly OASW01 (sample SAMEA2579927, study PRJEB22360) | human gut metagenome
CTGCGCCTGTTCCAATGCTGTTTCCAGAAGAATTGTATTCTTATATAGATGTTATCAAACCGAATGAAACTGAAGTAAGGATGTTGACGGGACATGGTATCGATGAATTGGAAAAAGCAGCAAAATATTTGAAATGCAGAGGTGTGAAGAATGTAGTAGTAACATTGGGGGGGAAGGGGGTATATATCAATTCTGAATCAGAGCAAATAAAAGTAATTCCGGCCAGAAAAGTGGAAGCAGTAGATACAACTGCAGCTGGAGACACTTTTACTGCAGCTGTAGCATTGAAATTGGCATTAGGTAAAAGTCTGGAGGAAGCAGTAAATTTTGCAAATTATGTTTCTTCTATTGTAGTAACGAGAAAAGGGGCTCAAACGTCTATTCCATCCATAAAGGAGGTTACACAGTCGTTGGTTGTACCACTAAAAATGCAAAAATTAGATAAAGAATCCTCTGCCAGAAGTTGACAAGCCCCACGAAAAAGCTATAATAAAAGATAGTGAATATTTCAAAAATTGGAGGATTTAAACATGAAAGTATTAGTAGAAACATCTGCAAGACATGTGCATTTATCACAGGAACATCTGGAAGCTCTGTTCGGAAAAGGACATGAATTAACAGTGAAAAAAATGTTGAGCCAGCCGGGTCAGTTTGCTTGTGAAGAAAAAGTTGAAGTAATCGGAACAAAAGGCAGCCTGAAAATGTCTGTTTTAGGACCGGTTAGAAAAGACACACAGGTAGAAGTTTCTTTAACAGACGCAAGAAGTCTTGGCGTAGTTGCTCCGATTCGTGAATCAGGTGACATCAAAGAATCCGGTGTCTGTAAGTTAGTAGGACCGGCAGGTGAAGTAGAACTGACAGAGGGCGTTATCGCTGCAAAACGTCATGTACACATGACACCGGAAGACGCTGAAAAAGCAGGCGTGGCTGACAAACAGATCGTAGAACTGGCTATCGAATCTCCAAATGGAAGAAGCCTGACTTTCGGTGATGTAGTGGTTCGTGTAAGCGCATCCTACGCAACAGCAGCGCACATTGATACAGATGAAGCAAATGCGTTAGCTCCTGGAAAAGAATGCTACGGAGAAATGATTGTAAAATAATCGGATTATAAAAATCTCATTGTGTTTGCTGCCTGAATCAGCTATAATGAAAGCAATAGGAACAAAAAATACAGTAAAAGCAGAAAAGGCAGTGATAAAGTGAAGCATTATGAGGTTTTTCATGATATTCTGGTGAATCTCTTTCAGGAAATCATGGATATTGAAGGGAAGGCACTGATTACTCCTGAATTTAAAGATATTTCTGTTAATGATATGCATATTATAGAAGCCATTGGAGAGGAAAGCCCCAGAAATATGTCTTCGGTTGCCAGAACCTTGTCTGTGACCGTGGGAACCCTGACCATTGCTGTGAACGGTTTGGTGAAAAAGGGTTATGTACACCGGGAAAGAAGCGAAGAAGACAGACGAGTGGTGCTGATTTCGCTTACGGATAAGGGACGCAAAGCCAATGCACATCATAAGAAATTTCATGAGGGAATGATACAGGCAGTACTGAAGGATTTGGATGAAAGCCAGCAGGAAGTTCTGGTGAAATCCCTGTTGAACCTGAGAGAATTCTTCAATTCTTATCAGAAAAAAGAACAATAAAAAGAGCCGATACACCTTTAAATAGCAGGGGGTGTCGGCTCTTTTTGCTTCAGTACCGCATAAGCAAATATTTTTTCACAATGGGGAAGGGCGCGGGCCCGATTTCCAAAAGGTTTTGATGAAAGAGTTTTAGGTTGAAATCCGTTCCCTGGATTTCCTGGACATTGCTTTTGAGCGCTGTAAAATTTAAAAATCCCAGATAATATTTCAGGTAGTTGGCAGGATTTTCTACGATGTATTGAAAGATTTCCCGGCAGGCATTTTCGTCTGTAATGCCGAAACTTTTCAAAAGTTCCTGAACGGTTTGCAGATTCCAGCCGGTATCGTGGATACCGATATCCAGAATGGAGTACAGGCAGAGGGTGACGGAGCGGTTCAGGCGGAGAAATTCCATAACCTCCGGGTCTGTCTGCAGGAAGCAGCAGCTGTATTCATAAGCCATATTTTCCACATAAGTGGCCCAACCTTCCACATAACCGCTGCAGCCGAGAAGATGCCGGATGGGGGGACAATCCTGCTTTCCGAAATAGACGGTCTGGTACAGATGGCCGGGAAAACCTTCGTGGGCCAGGGTGGTGAAACGCTGGACATCTGAGACGGTAGTGCTTTGGTTAATGTAAATGGTATTGGGTGTCAGAGTATCCACAGGCGGCGTGAGATAAAAGGCAGGACTGGAGAATTCTTCCATGGAATCCGGAACGTATTTTACTTCATAGTCTTTGACCGTCAGTTTGGGAAAATCGTCTGTCATAACCCGGCTTAAATAATCCAGCATTTGTTCCGGAGAGGAGGAAGCAGTCTGGGGAAGTTGTGCTGCTTTTGTAAAAATGTCAGGGTCTTTCTGCACCAGATTCTGAATTTCTTCAAAATCCAGGAAGAGCTGCTGATACAGATGTTTCTGAATTTCCCGGACAGAACGATAGTCTCCGGTACTGCTTTTTATCAGATAAGCATAGTATTTTTTGCCCTCTGGAAGGTGACAGAGTCCCCCTTGGTTTTTCCCGCTTCCCTTCAATTTTTCCAGACTTTGTGCAAGGGATTTATAGGCGGGAAAGACACAGTTTTTTAAGATTTTTTCGTGTGTTTTTATGTAAGAATCCCTCTGTTTTTTGCTTATGACCTTGAGTTCCGTCAGCTTCTGAGCCCGGTCTTTAAAAGTCTCGGAGAGATAGTGGGAGTTTAGGTCTTCACAAAATTCTTTACACTGCTGTACGGTTCGTTCTGCGCTGTCGTCGCTCATGAAGAGTCCCTGGCGGGATTTTTCCTGCTCAAACTGCTGGATTTCCTTAAAATAATCCGGGAGAGAAGTGAGCAGGGAGAGATAGTCTTTGACATCTGCCGGGGTTCGGAAAGTATACTCTGCCAGAAGGGCAGGAAGCTGAGCCTGTATTCCAAGATTGGGACTAAGGGGTTCCTGAAGCAGATAGCAGTTTTCAGAGGAGAGTTCTGTGGCAAACTGCAGCCGCAGGATATCATAAACCATTTGATTTTCTGTGGAAAGTTTGGAGGCAGGAAAACGCTCAAGCTGCTTTTTCAAAGCCTTTATGGAGTCGAAATTTTCCTGCAGATTCTGGGGTTTCATACTGCCAAGGCTAATGCTGTAATTCTCTATATTGTATTTTTCAGGATAAGCCAGAGTATAATGGAGATTCAGCGTATTGGATGAAAGTTCCTGGCAAAAAAGCTGCCGGGTAAAGGCTTCAAAGCGTGTATCCCAGGAGGAAAAAGGACGGGTTTTCAGACAGAAAAGCGAAAAAATGCCAAGAAGCAGAAGAAAAACAGCAGCAGTGATTTTGCGGGAGAATCTGAAAGAAAACTTTTTCAAAGGAGGGCCTCTTTGCATAAAATACTCTTTACAGTGTATGAAAAAAACGGCAGGGGATGTGTATTTTTCATGGAAAAGGCCATACCTTTGTGTTAAGATTTCTTATATAGGGAAAACTTAGTGATAGCAGGAAATCCGTCATGGAAGGAGAGATTTTTTTGAAAAAGAAATGGATACTTCTGACAGCAGCTTTGCTGTTGGCGCTGGGAGGATGTCAGGGAAAGGATGAGACTGTGGTACAGAACGAGGAAGCATTTCGGGAATACGAAGTGAATTTGTCAGATAAACTTTCAGATTTTCAATTTGCCATGAACGAGGAAGTTTACACCCTTCCGGAAAGCATGGAAGTCTGGAAGGAACGGGGATGGGAAATCCCCTCTGACAGGGGAGAAGAACATCTGGAAGCGGAATCTTTTATAGAAGGGGAAAGTCTGAAAAGAGGAGAAGACACTCTGACAGCAGCATTTGTCAATCAAGAGGGGGAAAGTCGGACTCTGGAAGACAGTATGATAGGCGGTGTGACTTTGGAATACCGGGAAGGGGGCACCGTGTACCAGCTTCCGGGGAAACTCTGTCTGGGAAGGGCAACTTTGAACCAGGTGACAGAGCAGTACGGTCCACCTACGGACGAGTATGAAGAAAAAGAGGATGTCTATGTTACCTATGAATTTGGTCTTTACAAGAAGGCAGAGTTTGTATTTCATATAGAGGATGAAACCCTTTATCGGGTTTCTCTGCAGAACTACCGCGCATCCCAGGGGGCAGATGAAGAGGTGAGTAAAGAGGAGCCTCAGGCCGTAAAGGAATATGAGAGACCGGAGCAATTTTCGGAAAATCCCAGAGATTATGTGGTTTCTTATGATAATCAACTGTACCGTATTCCCGCACCGGTGTCTGAGTTTGTAAAACATGGATGGAAAATACAGGAAGAGGGTTCGGATACCTATGTAAAACCCGGACGCCACGGATATGTAACGCTGGAAAAAGATGGCCATACGCTGTATGCAGTGGTGAGAAATTACGGAGAGCAGACCATTGCTGTGAAGTATGCATTCCTCACCAGTCTGTCGGGAGATTTTGATGTGACAAAAGTGCCGGTTGCTGTGGGGAACAACATTACACTGGGGATGTCAGAGGAAAATATGAAAATTCTTTTGGGAGGAAATGCCTTTGAAAGCCAAGAGGAGGAAAAGGGAACTTCTTATTATTTGTATTCAGATGAGACGAAGAAAAATTTTGTCCGGATTTTCATAGACAAAGACCTGGGTCTTGTACGGGAAATTCAGGTATCCAACAGCCCGGAAAGTCTTTCGGACGGGAAGGAAGAGGAAGTTTCCGGGGAAGAACCGAATTCGACAGTCCTTCCCGAAGAAAATAAAGTGCCCGCAGAGGAATAAATCCAGTGGCGAAAAGCTGCCGGGTATGATATGCTCTTTATAGACAAAAAATTCTAAAAACTTACAGGAACAAGGAGGAGGAATTGACATGAAAAATTCCGCAGTTTTAAAGGAAGAATTACGTCAGGGGAAACACAGTGCATTATTTCAGGATATTTACCTGGATGAAAGTCTTCTGGAATATCAGAACAGAAGGTATGCAGAGGCAGTAGCAAAATTTGAAGAATTATTTGGGGAAAAGGAAGTGGAAATCTACAGCGCTCCGGGAAGAAGCGAGGTAGGCGGAAACCATACAGACCATCAGCTGGGCATGGTGCTTGCTACTTCTATTAACCTGGACGCTATCGCAGTTGTCAGCAGAACAGAAGGAAATCTTATTCGTGTGGTATCAGAAGGATACGACATGGTGGAAGTGGATATTGAAGATTTAGAAGAAAAGGCTTATGAAGAAGGAACCACGATTGCCTTAATCAGAGGTGTGGCGGCAAATCTGAAAGAAAGAGGATATAAGCTGGGTGGATTTGAAGCCTATATTACCAGTGATGTGCTTATTGGCGCAGGTCTGTCTTCCTCTGCAGCTTTTGAAGTCATTATCGGAACCATACTTTCCGGTCTGTTTAATGATATGAGTATCAGCCCGGTTTTGATTGCCCAGGCAGGACAGTTTGCAGAAAATGTTTATTTTGGAAAGCCAAGCGGTCTGATGGATCAGATGGCTTGTTCTGTAGGCGGCCTGATTCACATTGATTTCAAGAATCCGGAAGAACCGGTGGTAGAAAAAGTACCGTCTGATTTTGAGGCATATAAATACAGCCTGTGCATTGTAGATACAAAAGAATTCCATGATGATTTAACCGAAGATTATGCAGAAATTCCTGCAGAAATGAAAAAAGTGGCTGCATTCTTCAAGAAAAAAGTGCTTCGTGAAGTGGACGAGAAGGAATTTTTCCAGCAGATATCAGGACTGAGAAGTGTTCTGGGTGACCGTCCGGTACTGCGTGCGCTGCATTTCTTTGAAGAAGAGAAGCGTGTGGAAGCACAGGTACATGCTCTTAGAAACGGAGAATTTGAGGAATTCTTAAAATTGGTGAAAACATCCGGAGATTCCTCTTTTAAATATCTGCAGAATATTTATACCAACAGAAACGTACAGAAACAGGCCATGTCCATTGCTTTGGGCGTCAGCGAAAGCGTCCTTGGCAGCCACGGTGTCAGCCGTGTTCATGGAGGCGGCTTCGCAGGAACCATTCAGGTCTTTGTAGAGAACAGCTTTGTAGAAGAATACAGAAAAGCTATGGATAAGGTGTTTGGAAAAGGAGCCTGCCATGTGCTGAAGGTACGTCAGCATGGCGGAATCCATGTGCTGTAAAGAATGGCCATAGAGCAGAAAAAAATACAGGATTTTTTAGGAGACTGCCGTTTTCAGCAGTCTCCTTTTTACTTAAATCACATGGGTGCTTTCCAGTTTTTCCATGAAAGCATTGTTCAGTTGAATGACTGGTTTTCTCAGAAGCAGTCCCAGCAGCAGGGAGGGAATCAGGAAGAGAGCCAGCATACCCATTTCCTGCCAGTAGTTATTTCCATAAAATCCTGCTATACATTCCCGCATGGCGTTCATGCTGTGCGTAAACGGAAGCAGAGGATAAACCTTCTGGAAAAATTCCGGCGCCACCTGAATGGGGAAAGTACCGCCGCTTCCAGCCACCTGCATAACCATCAGAACCACGCAGATGGCTTTTCCGATATCCCCGAAGGAAACGGACAGGGCGTAGATGATGTTTACATATACCATGCTGGTAAACCAGCCTGCCAGCAGAAACAGGAGGGGGTGCTTGCACTGGATGCCCAGAAAGTACAAATCGCCCAGGCAGATAAGCCCGCTCTGAAAGAGCCCAAGCAAAAGAAACAGTACCATGCGTCCCAGATAAAGATGCCGTTGTTTTGGGTTTTTCAGCTTATCCATAGTGGTTTGGGAAACGGCTGTCTTCAGCATGGCTGCCATAATGACGCCGCCTACCCAGATGGCCAGTGTGGAGTAAAAGGGAGCCACTGCAGAGCCGTAGTTTTCGATTCCGTAAAGCTTGATTTCCTTCAGCTTTACAGGAGAAGCCAGAAAGGAACTGATGGTTTCCGGGCTTTCGGACAAAATGGTTTTTAAGGTCTGCTGTCCTTCGCTGTCCGGGGAAGCCAGGGCCGAAATCGCAGTATTTAGCTTATCTGAGGCTTCTTTTAAGAGCGCTGCGGAATTGTTCAGCGTCTCTTCTGCCTGGGTCAGGTCGGAGGAAGCCGTGTCTGTAATATCGGAAATATTTTTTACACTGTTGTCCAGCTCGCTCATAAGACCGGCCACAGAGTCATCTGCACGATTCAGGTTTTCTGTAAGGCTGTTCAGCTTGTCTTTTACGGAAGTTTCATATTCTTCTTTCACTGCAGTTACAGAATCTTTACTCTGGGAAATCAGGGTATCCATATCGCTTTTTAATGCGGCAGCATCCGATACCGCTCCTGTGACATCAGAGGCTGCGTTATCCAGTTTGTCTTTTACAGCAGTCTGTCGGTCAATCGCTTCCTGTATTAAGTTTACAGCCGGGCGAATAACAGGTTCCACCACAGGGTAAGCGTCTGAAACACTTGTCAGAGAGTCTCGCACGGTCGTGTATCCGTCAATGATTTTCTGTACCCGTTTACTGATTTCAGACAGGGAATCGGCAGCCGCATCATTGGAATAGGAGTTCAAAGCGTTGTCGATTTCATTCGATACAGCCTGATAGAAGGCTTCGTTTTGTGCCATGGCATCGCTGATGGTTTGTGTTGTGCCGGAAACGGCAGTATTCAGAGAATCTGCGCCGTCGGTGGATTCTTTCAGCCGGGAAAGGGTATCTTTGGCTCCGGTCCGGGAGTCTTCCAAAAGGGCAGATGTGGTTTTCAGCATTTCCGTTCCTGCACCGGCCATGTGAGAGAAAGCCTGCACTGTATCAGAGGCGGCAGACAAATCAGAAGAAATTTTCGTCAGGTTTGCCTGGAGATTGGAGGCAATGGAATCGTCGCCTGCCTCGGCCTTAGAGGTATTTACATAGTCCAGAGCCTCCAAAGCCACTTCGGATACAGTTTCTGTAAAGGTGCTGTTTATTTGCTGCTGAACCGTTGTGGCGCCTTTGGAGGTTACCTTGGGGGCAATGGCATTTTCTTTTTCATTGGTGTAGTAAATGATTTTCGGGTGCTTTACGTCAGAGGAAAAAATACTCATCATATCCTGGGTGAAATCCTCCGGCAGCACAATGGCGGCATAATATTTTCCGGATTTTACACCGTCAGCCGCTTTTTTGGCAGAGGTAAAAACCCAGTCCATCTGTTCGTTTTCATGGAGTGTGGAAAGTACCTCATCTCCCATGTTCAGATGGATGGAAAGCAGTTTTCCGGTGTATCCCTTATCCGAACTTGCTACGGCAATTTTAATGCCCTGCGTGTTGGAATAAGGGTCCCAGCTCGCCGCAATGTTAAACCATGCATACAGAGTGGGCATTACGAGAATTCCCATAATGACTACCATGGCAATGACATTGTTGTGTATTTTCTTTATGTCATTACGGAAAATAGAAAAAATATTTCTCATCAGTCGTTCTCCTTTCTGCGGAAGGTTTCCAGCATCTGTTCAAAGGACATGCCTGCCAACTGCTGCTGTTCGGCCAGTTTTGTGTGAATGTATTCTATAATAATCAGCCACAGGCAGATGGCGATAATGGAGACAATCCAGAGCACCAGGAAGACCAGCTTGGATTCCAGACTGAACATGAGTATCAGGAATATCAGCGGGATTATGAGAATCGCCAGAAAACCAAGGCGAACCATTTTCCTGTAGTTTTTCTCAAAAGCCTGTGCTTTTTGGGTGGTCTGCAGCTGCAGCTCCTCCTGTGACAGGGAAGCCTTTAAAAGGAGAGAAAGCTGTGCGCTTCGACCCGGCTCCCTGCCCGGTGTATCGGAAATCATAAACTCCGTTTCAGACAGCTTCAGGTCAAATAAGTGATTAAGCCCTGCCAGCATAGGGCGCAGCCCAAGTCCTATAAGAAGGAAAACCGGTATATAGCAGAGCAGAAGCAGCATATCTTTTGCGTAGACGTTTCCATACATGCCGGCAATACATTCCCGCATGGCGCCTACCCCGTAGGTAAAGGGCAGAAGCGGGTGCAGCTTCTGGAAAAAAGCAGGGGTCATTTCCACCGGGAACGTACCGGAGGAGCCCGGAATCTGCAGGATAACCAGAATGACGGCCAGAGCCTTTCCGATATGCTTAAAGGTCAGGGAAAGGACATAAATAATCGTTACATACACAAAAGAACAAAGCATGCCCGCAGCCAGCATGGCAGCAGGATGTTTGCACTGGATTTTCAGCAGCCAGATATCTCCGGCACATACAATCAACCCCTGGAATACGCCTATGAAGACAAAAAGCAGCCATCTGCCGAAAAATCCGGAGACAGGACGAAAAGAAGGAATCTTTTTGTCCCGGTCTACTTCCAGCTTCAAAATGGCAATGAGGACAATGCCGCCCACCCAGATAGCCAGGTTGGTGTAAAAAGGAGCCATGCCGGAGCCGTAGTTCTTCATAGAATAGAAGGTTTTCGTCTCAATTTCAGCCGGAGAGGCCATAAAAGAGGAAACGGTTTCTGCGTCAATGCCTTCCAGTGAAAGGAACTTCTGGAAAGAATCAGAGCTTACAATGGCATTTACATCGGTGCGTACAGTGTTCAAATCTTCCTGAATCTTAGCCAGGGCAGTCTGTGTGCTGTCCAGGGCAGTCCGGGCATCTTCCAGTCCGGTTCCAAGCTGGGTCAGTGCTCCTTTTATCTGGTCAGCGGAGGCAGGAACATTGTTTAAAATCCCGGAAAGCTCCCCGGAAAGCGCAGAAAAGGTATCCAGAGACTGACTGAGTGCAGGCAGGACGCTTTCGTTTAAAGAAGAACGCAGTGTGTGAAGCTGGTTCAGGTTCTCTTCAGTAAGGGAGGTCAGTTCTTCTCTGGTAGAGCCGGTGACGGAAATAGCATTTTTGATTCCGTCATTGCTGGCTGTAAGGCTGTCCACCAGTTCTTTATTGCTTTGGTTGTGTTCCTGCAGTTTCTCAATGGCTGTTCCGATTTCATCCGGTACAATAGGGAGGTACTGGGAAATAACATCATTAATTTCCTGCATTTTATTCAGAATCTGACCGTTTAAGTCTACTACGCTATTTACGTTATCCAGAGCATTTCCCACATGCCCGTTGATTTTATCTGCCTTGGATTCCAAATCCGTCAGCCCTGCAGAGGCGGAGCTGTTTGCCTGATTCAGAAGCAGTTCCCCATCAGAAAGGGACTTGGAGAGAACAGAAGAAAAGGAGCCTGCCGCTGTTCTGGTATCTTTAAGCAAAGAATCTGCGTCCTTTAAGGCAGAAGCAGAGGATTGGGCAGCTGTCTTCAGATTATCAGAAGTTCCCTGTGTGTCCGAAATCAGAGATTTACTGCTGTCTGCATGGGTACGGAAGGTATCCAGAAGAGTTTCATATTCAGCGATATTCTGCTGGGTTTTGTCCAGCATATCTGTAATCTCAGAATTTACGGAGGTTACAGTTCCGGAAATATCACGCACAGCAGTTTTCAATATTTTGGAAACCGATTCAGAGGCTACAGAAGAAAAGGTGCTGTTAATCTGTGTCTGAATGGTCGTAGCCCCGGCGTCTGTAATTTTAGGCGCTACGGCGTTGGGTTTTTCATTTATGTAGTATTTTAATTCCGGAATTTCGATTTTGCCGGATAAAACGCTGACAAGAGAACTACTGAAATCATCAGGAATGACAATGGCAGCATAGTATTTGCCGGATTTCACGCCCTTTATGGCCTTTTCTTCGGAAACAAATTCCCAGCCCAACTGGTCGTTTTTCTTCAAATTATCTATAATTTCCTTGCCGGCGTTGATGGAGAGGTCTTTTTTCACCGCTTCTTTGTCATTGTTTGCAACAGCGACCTTTACGCCGGAAGTATTTCCATAGGGGTCCATATTGGCGGCGATATTCACCCATGCGTATAAAGAGGGGAGAATCGTAATGCCGATAAGAACAATCAGAGCCACGGGATTCCCCGCCA
>OASW01000495.1_pt1 | contig 10662 bp, 9 predicted proteins | sample 1475831 | NCBI WGS metagenome assembly OASW01 (sample SAMEA2579927, study PRJEB22360) | human gut metagenome
AATTTTATCAGAAAAGGGGCGTGTTCACAATTTATTTACTCATGCGTTTGTCATGGCTTAAAACAGGCTTAAACATCGGGGTTCCGGCCTAAATAAAGGGCTGCTCTCTCTTTTGAAAGCTTTTCACCGATCACGATCAGAACTTCCTGGCCTTTTGGCACTGATTTTAAGCTAAATTCTTTAACAGTAGCATTCAGTTCCAGCCAGCCGCTTTCCTGAGAGTTTTCCGTTTCATCTTTCCTGCAATTCTTCATATAGCCTTTAATACGGAAAATCTTGCCGCAGGCGGGATCTTGAAACATCTTTTTTACTGCTGTTTCCAGCTTCTTAGGGTCCATGGAAAAATTCAGGTAATATAATGATTCAAATACCTTACTCTGCTCCATAGGCATTTTTTCATAATCTTCCATACGGTATCCGCAGGTCAGCAGACGTTTGTGATCAGCCTCATCCAGATCTTCCCAGCTTTTACACAGGATCTGATCCATGGTAAACCTGCGTTTACAGTGTACCTGCTCCAGGGCCTGGTTCAGATAAAAAAGAGTGGCTTCCAGCTGCTCTTCAGGCACACCATCGCATTTGCTAAAGAGAACACAACCTGCATCTGCCACTTCAGTCGCCAACAGATATTTTGCCTCTTTTGAAAGGTCTTCTTCCAGTCCCGCATCCACCAGGGCGATCACATTTCCCGGTTCATAGAAACGATCCAGAGGCTCCTCATAAAGAGCATCAAAAAATTCGTCTACATCATAAATACCAGATGGCTCTATGATCACCCGGTCATAACCGGACATAGCCATTGCGATCAGCTTTGTCTTAAAACGGCGTCTGTGGCAGTCTGCATCACAGCCTCCTGCGATCATTTCCAGACTGCAATTATCCCCTTCCAGATCCTGTAAAAGAAGCATATCCACATTGACCGCGCCAAAATCATTTTCCAGTATTCCAATCTTCTTGCCCTGTCTCATCAGATAAGAAGCATACTTTTTTATAAAGGTTGTCTTTCCGGCACCTAAAAATCCAGTGATCAGATCGATCTTTATCATATCTTTCACTCCTTTTGCCTTTTAGTCTCCCAGGCTCTTTTTAGCTGCCCAAATTATATCATTTCACCTGCGCCATGTCCATTACAACATCTAAAAATACATCTGCGCCTGCCAGTACATCCTCATCCTTTGTATATTCCTCCGGATTATGGCTGATGCCTTTAACGCTTGGAACAAAGATCATGGCTGTTGGACAGAGCCTTGCGAGCATCTGGGCATCCTGACCAGCACCGGAAGTAATGCGTTTTACACTTAAACCGTGGGCTTTAGCTGCCTTTTCCACCTTTTCTACAATTTCTTCGTCAAATGGAACCGGATCGAATTCCGTCATACGTTCTGCAGAAATCCTGACATCATCTTCTTTTGCCAGATTTTTTAAGTATTCAGCCAGGACCTTTTCATCATTATCCAGCTTTTCTTTGTCCGGGTTTCTCAGGTCAACGGTAAATACTGCTTTAGATGGGATAACGTTAATGGCATTAGGCTTCAATTCAATGCAGCCTACTGTGGCAACACCTCCTGATTTTTCCACTAATTGTCTTAAGAATACGATCACCTTTGCTGCCGCCAGTCCTGCATCATGTCTTAATGCAGTTGGTGTGGTTCCTGCATGGTTTGCAGCACCTTCAATCGTCACTCTCTGCCAGTGGATCCCCTGAAGGTTCTCTACTGCGCCAATTCGGATGCCCTCATGATCAAGGATCGGTCCCTGTTCAATATGCAGCTCAACAAATGCATATGGCTTAATAAATCCAGGTTCTACCGTTCCTTCATATCCAATGCGCTTTAATTCATCCCGTAAAATAGTACCGTCAGTCCCTACTGTGTCCAGAGCCTCTTCCACATCCATGCCTCCTGCATAAACCAGGGAACCCATCATATCCGGTGAATATCTGACACCTTCTTCATTGGTAAATGCAGCTGCAACAACAGGTCTTGCTGAAACCATTCCATTATCCTTTAATGTTTTGATCACTTCAATACTGGAGATGACTCCCAGACACCCGTCAAACTGTCCTGCATTGATAACAGTATCAATATGGGAACCTATCATAAGAGGTGCCTGATCCTTGTTTTCAGGTGTCTCCCAGATACCAAAAATATTTCCGATCCGGTCCGTCACTACCTCCAGGCCAGCTTCCCTCATCCATTCAGAAACCAGGTCTCTGCCCTGTTTATCTGCATCAGAAGCAGCCAGTCTTGTTCTTCTTCCTTCTGTGTCTTTTCCAATTTTTCCCAGTTCATTGATCCTTGACAATAATCTTTCGCCATTTACAGATACCATGATCATATCCTCCTTATATTACCGGCAATGCTCTGTCCGGTCTTTATCCCCAGTATAGTCACATGGTCTCCATGTTTCTATCATTAATAGAACGGATTATATCACATTTGTACCATATTATTGCTGTTTCCATTCCGGAAAACATAGAAAAGTGGTATACTTGGGATAATTTATATCAGAAAAGACTCTGAGAGGATATCACTACAAAAAAGGAGAATAATACTTTATGAATGTTTCCTTTCCCAAATGCAATCAGGCCGGAACTGAATTTGTCATTTCCACCACCGATGACCTGCAGGAAAAAGTCAACTATCTGTCAGAAGACTTTCCTGTTTCCATTTTCACACAGACCTATCATCATGCAGCCAGGGACTCAACCCCCTTCCACTGGCATAATGAACTGCAGTTAAACTGGGTTTTCCAGGGAGAGCTGGAATATTGCATCAACGGTGATTCTCTCCGACTATCCGGGGATAAGATCCTACTGGTTAAAGGCCACCAGCTTCACAGTTCCCGGACCACGGGAAAAGATGCCTGTTCTCTGTGTATTAACTTTTCCCCTGATATTTTTCATCCCATGATATTAAAGCACTATATCCGTCCTTTTCTGGAAAATGAAAATTTCACCAGTTCCATCCAGCTTTTAAACCTGGAACAGATAGACATTTTGAAAAGCCTTTTAGATCAGACTGGTGAACCTTTGGGATATTTTTCCGTTATCAACTTTCTATCCCGTATATTTGAGGAATTGATCCGCTCCTTTGATGAAAAACCAGCGCAGAATGACGAGGAAGAAATAGAATTGTTCCAGTCCCTGTTAAGTTTCGTCCACAACCATTACCAGGACCCTTTAACTGTCCGCCAGATCGCTGCTTACGGGATCATCAATAAAAACCGCTGTACAGATCTGTTCCGCAAATACACCCGGCTGTCTCCTATTAAATACCTGAACAAGTACAGGCTTTATATGGCAAAAAACCTGATCTTGAACACAAAAAAGCCCATATCTGAGATCAGTGCTGATGTAGGATATAATCAGATAAGCTACTTTATTGAACAATTCAAGGGAGCTTATGGCCTTTCACCTTTAAAATACAGGAATCTGTTTGCCGGCACACCCTTTCATAAATAATGTTCTCTCGGAATCTTTCTGTGCCTGATTTTGTGAGAAGATTTTTTGTCAGTTGTGCCCAAATTTCTGAGGCGTACGGTGATGAAATTCGGGTACGACTGGCGGAAAATCGGCCACAAAGGCAGGTGCAGGAAAGACTCCGAGAGGACATTATAATGTACCAGTCAGTCTTCTGAACGGACCAGCAGCTTATCATAAGTCAGATCCATTCCTGCTGCCCCCAGGGGAGCTGTTATCAGAATAGCAAGAACAGCTACAGACAAAACGATCTGTCCGCACGGCAATCCCATTGCAAGAGGTACTGAACCGATTGCTGCCTGTACTGTTGCTTTTGGCAAATAGGCGATCACACAAAACAGCCTTTCTTTTTTATTTAATTTCGTTCCCAGCATGCAAAGGGATACTCCTGCTGCCCGAAACATTAAACCAGCAAAGATCATCAGAACTGCTGCAATCCCTGCCTGCATGGTGTAACGGATGTCCACTGCTGCACCTACAAGCACAAAAAGGATCACCTCTGCTGCGATCCATAGTTTTCCAAATTTTTCCGAAAGACGTTTTGATACCCCGGGAACACATTTGATCCGGATCACCGCTGCCATGCTTACTACAGCCAGCAGACCTGAAACAGATATTTTTCCCTTTAACCATGTTTCCACTGACATTAAGAAAAACGACATTCCCAGGATCAAAATCACTTTCATACTGTTGCGCACATATTGTTCTTTTGCATAAGCAGTTTCAAAAAACAGGCTGAGACCGTATCCAGCCACTGCTCCCAGTACTATTCCCGAAAAAATGGATACCGGGATATTGATGAAATCTGCAGCATGTGCACTGCCTCCCTGGGCCATATTTGTGAACGTGGAAAACAGGACAATGACGAAAATATCATCACAGGACGCACCTGCCATGATCATCTGCGGGATCCGCTGGTCTGTACCGTATTTTGTCTCCATCAGCTGTACCATTCTCGGTATCACAACCGCAGGTGATACAGCACCTAAAACAGCACCCATCACAGCTGCTTCCACCCTTGAAATATGCAGGATAGTTGGGGCAAAAATAACAAAAGCCAGAATTTCAAAACTGGCAGGAACACAGGACATCATAAGCGCCGGTCTGCCTACCTTCTTCAGATCTGCCAGATTCAGGGACAATCCTGCTTTCAGCAATATGATGATCAGTGCCATCTGCCGCAGCTCTGAAGAAATCCCCAAAACCGAATCTGAAAGCCAGTTTAATACACAGGGTCCCAATAAAATACCTGTGATCAGCATACCTATGATACGGGGGATCTTAATTCTCTGGCACAATGCCGCCATGGCAAGTCCCAGTAAAAATACAAACGACAATGATGTTAACATTTTCATTTCCTCCTTCAATAAAACAATGTTCTCCCGGAATCTTTCTGTGCCTGATTTTATGACCTTTTGATCCCAACATCACTTTGTGAAAAGATTGTCAGTTCATAAACTGGCAGACTTTTAACTGCTCATATTACAAAAAAAGCTGGCGACTCCGTGAATTTTTCATCACAGAAGTCATCAGCTTATATTTTTAAGCGGTTCAGGTTTCCCTTGGGAGAACTTCATTCCCGACATTTATTATAAAATCTAATCATACAATTGTAAATATTTATTTTCCTTATTGCTCTTATTTCTTCTTTTCCCTGCTATACACCAGAACCAGAAGGATAATGATAATACCCTGTACAACCTGTCGGCCTGCATCCGGGATGCTTACAATAGTTAAGAAGTCGTCCAGGATAGTCATGATAACAGCACCTGCAATGGTTCCCAGATATCCGCCTTTTCCACCTGTAATGGCTGTTCCACCGATGACAACTGCTGCAATGGTCTTTGTATTATAGCTGGTTCCAACATCCAGGAAGCTGGTTCCCGTATATCCAACAAGAAGGAAACCTGATACAGCTGCGATCACTGCAGAGATCAAGTAAACAGAGAATGTAACACGGCCGGTGTTAATACCGGAAAAGCGGGATGCCTCTTCATTGATACCTACAGAATACAGCTTTCTTCCATAAGGAGTCTTATGCAACAATACAATGGCCAGCACTGCAAGGACTGCCCAGATCAGGACAATACCGGATACGATGCCGTACATGCTCTGTCCACAGATAGCACGCAGCAGCGGTGCTGCATTTCCCTTTGGCGCCCCCTTTGTATAGATCAGGAAAATGCCCTGTATCACAGTTCCAACACCCAGTGTCATAATAAATGGCGGTATTTTTAACCAGTAAACACCGGTTCCGTTGATCAGACCTACTACAATGCCCATTACGATTACAGCTAAAAGAGCCGGAAGCATGGAACTGTCACGTCCCATCATGACCTGGGCTGCGATCACATTTGCAAAGGTAATGGTATTTGCAATAGACAGGTCAATACCTCCTGTAAGGATTGTAAGGTTCTGTCCGATCGCTGCGATCCCCATAAAGGACGCAAGTCTTAAAATACCTGCCATATGGGTAGGGTTCAAATATCCCGGAGATAATATCTGAGCCAGTACCAGAAGAAGGATCAGGATCAGGTAAACTACGATCTGACTGTTTTCTAAATATTTACTGCACAGTTTCTTCACGATTAAACACCTTCCTTTCTTCTGTTAATGTTTCTTATGCATTGCACTTAAGGACAGTGCCAGGATCAGGATCAGGCCCTGACATACAAACTGGTAAAATGACGATACACCAAAAAGGTTTAGCATATTATTGATAATGGAAATAATAAATACGCCTGCTATGGTTCCCAGAGGATCACCTACTGCACCGGTCATGGCAGTTCCGCCTACTACAGTTGCTGTAATAGCGTTCATTGCGTAGTTCTTTCCGATCGTCGCATCTGCAGAGTTCATCTGGGCACTGAGGAAGATACCGGCAGCTGCACAGAGAAGACCTGCCAGACAGTAAGCAATGAATTTTACCTTTTTTACCTTTACACCTGTGGAATAAGCAGCGTTTTCACTGCCTCCAATAGCTCTTAAGGCTTTTCCATATGGAGTCTGGTTTGTTAAGGTTCTCACAAGGATCAGGATCACCAGGAATAAGATCAGCGGAACCGCTCCCTTTAAACCTCTTGTAAGAAATTTAGAAAATGCCTTATGTACAGAACCGCCCGGCTTTGGCATAAGAAGTAATGCGCAGCCATCAAAAATTGCTGTTGTTGCAATGGTTACGATAATAGGCGCCAGATTTCCTCTTGTTACCAGCACTCCGTTTAAAGCACCGCAAACCAATCCCAGGACTACTGCTGCGATCAGCGGTAAAATAAATCCAGCCGGAGATTCTGTATTCATGGTCATAACGCAGACTACATTGGCCAGCGCAACGATACCTCCTAAGGACAGGTCAATGCCACCTGTTAAAATGATCAGTGTCTGCCCTAATGCTACCATCAAAAGAGGAAAAGAAGTCCTGAGCAGATTTTTAAAGTTTCCTATAGTGAAAAAGTCACGGCTGAACACACTTACAAGGAGCATAAGTGCGACCAGGAATACATATATGATCACCACATGTCCATGTTTGTTCCAGAAGTTTTTATTTAGCTTGTTCTTCATCCTTCTGTTTCCTCCTTTGTCCGTTCCTTCTTCATGCCCATGCCAAACTGCATGATCAGCTCTTCTGACAGCTCTTCTTTCTGTAATGTACCGGAGATCCTGCCTTCATACATAACGATAACACGGCTGCTCATTCCGATCACTTCCATCATGTCACTGGAATTCATGATCACGGCTACTCCCTGTGCTGCCAATTCATGCATGATCTGGTAAAACTCACGCTTTGCCTCTACATCAATACCTCTGGTAGGTTCATCAAACAGGATCACCTTAGGCTCTGTTGCAAGTTCCTTTCCAAGTACTATTTTCTGCTGGTTTCCACCGGAAAGGCTGGAAACTGGAAGCTCCAAGCCACCTAATTTAATAGAAAGGCGCTTTACCATATCTTCTGCAAAGCTGGATTCTGCTTTCTGATCTATAAATGGACCATTCATCCTCTTTTTCATACTTGAAACAGCCAGATTGTGACGGTTGGAAAGCTCCAGCATAAGTCCCTGTCTCTTACGGTCTGCAGGAACTAAAGCTACGCCGCACTGGATGGCCTGGCTTGCACTTTTGATCTTTTCCGACTTTCCATTAACTATGATCTCACCTTTCACCAGTGGATAAAGCCCGCTGACAGCATTTAAAAGCTCTGTCTGTCCATGTCCCTGAAGGCCTGCAATTCCAAGAACTTCTCCTTTAAATACCTGGAAACTTACATCTTTTAATTTTCCATCATTATCTGTAAGGTTCTTTGCCTCAAATACTACTTTGCTGTAATCCGGCTCACAGACTGGCGGCGGAAAAATATTAGTAAGAGAACGGCCTACCATCATTTTGATCAGCTCATCCTCGTTCATGTCCTTCATATCTCTGGTTCCCACATAATGACCATCTTTAAATACTGTAATGCGGTCTCCCAGTTCAAACAATTCTTCCAGACGATGGGAAATAAAAATAATAGTCTTACCGTTATTTAAAAGGTTGCGGATGATCTGATACAGCTGGACAACCTCTTTCTTTGCCAGCGCAGACGTTGGCTCATCTAAGATGATCAGCTCCGGATCTCTTACCAGTATCTTTAATATCTCTACCATCTGCTGCTTTGCAACAGGAAGTGTACTGACCAAAGCATCCGGATCTATATGGATCCCATACTTATCCATAGCTTTCTTTATCTCTTCGTGGATCTTCTTTTTGTCTATCATTCCCAGGGCATTTACCGGCTCCTGGTTCAGATATACGTTTTCAGCAACTGTCATCTCTCCTACAAGTGTCAGTTCCTGGAATACCATTGCAATCCCCATTTTCTGGGAGTGCTCCGGGCTTTTAATAGTAACCTTTTTGCCATGGAAATAAATCTCACCCTCATCTGCCTGGTGGATGCCAGCCAGAATTTTTAATATGGTACTCTTTCCAGCACCATTTTCACCTGCAAGAATGTGTACTTCACCTTTATTACAGGAAAATTCTACCCGGTCCAGAGCGGTGATCCCAGCAAAACGCTTTGTAATATTTGTCATTCTCAGTATCTCTTCTGCCACGATAGACCTCCTCCTCAACATATCCATGCTCCCCAAATTCCGGAAGGACGTATTCTTTAAAGGGCTGCTGCAAGTTTCTTTGCGGCAGCCCATTGTTTATTCTTTTATTCCAGATTACTTGTAAAGTTTCTGAAGTGCTTCATCATCCAGCTCTGTTAATACCCAGAAGCTGTCTGGCATATCCGGGCGGTAGTAATCCTCCAGGTTATCCTCAGTAACTGTTTCAATATCCATAACTACGTTCTTTGGAATATCTTCACCATTTAAAGCCTTAATTACAGTACGAAGAGCTTCTGCACTGGTGTAAGTTGGGTTAGAAGGAGCGATGCAGCTTAAGCCGTTATCGCGATTTTCATACCATGCCTTTAATGCACCATTGTTGCCTTCACTGGTCATAGGAACCAAATCACGTCCTGCTGCGGTGAAAGCATCAATTGCTCCCTGTGTCATAGCACCGCCCTGCGACCATACACCATCAATCTCAGGATAAGCGGAAAGCATGGACTCAACAGCTGCCTTGCCTTGTGCATAGTCCCAGGATGCATTTGCAGAACCTAAAACTTCAATATCCGGATAGTTCTTAAATACTTCTTCAGCACCGCCCCAACGTAAGGAGTCTGTTGCTGCACCGGCAATACCATTTAATACGATGATCTTGCCCTTGCCATCCAGCTTTTCAGCCAGCCACTCAGCACCAATGCGTCCAAATTCTGTTTCATCAATACCAACAGTCGCTACCTGCTCGTCTGTATCAACTACGTTATCAAAAGATACAACCTTGATACCAGCTTCTGTTGCTTCTTCTACAACAGGTGCCAGAGCAGTTGGAGATGCTGCAGTAATTACAATAGCATCTACCTTCTTTGTGATCAGATCCTGCATATCACTGATCTGCTTGTTAATGTCTTCATTAGAGTTAGTGATATAATATTCACTTACAACGCCTTCTGATTTTAATTTTTCTGCTTCAGCTACAAATTCCTGCTCCATCTGGGCACGCCATGAGTTTCCGATAGAATAGTTGCAAAGCGCTACTACGTATCCTTTACCATCTCCCTTTGCTTCTTCTTTTTTACTTTCTTCAGAAGATGCAGCCGCAGCTGCTGTAGTTGCCTCTGCTGAGCTTCCTGCTGCTGTAGTTGATGTGGAAGATCCTCCTGAGCTGCAAGCCGCCAAACTCATTGCCATCATTGCTGCTAACCCCATTGCTACTACTTTTTTTCTCATACTGTTACCTCTCCTTTGATGTGATTAATGATTTTATCTCATTCTGCTGCCTGCAGAACCTTATCGATCTTAAAAACAGCTTTTAAAAAAACAACCTTCTGGCATTTTCTGCCATGATCTTTTCCTTAGCTGATTCCGGAATATTTTTGCACTCCTCTGTTACCAGACGGATCAGCTGATTTAAAGTTCCTTTCTTTAACATTCCCGGATAATCAGAAGCCCACATCATCTTATCAGCACCTACCTTCCGGTAACATTCTTCAATAATGTTCACAGATGTTTTCCATGGATACTCTTCCTCATAATAGTCCGGAACTGTAGATGTATCGATATAAACATTTTCGTATTCTTTTACGATCTGAAGGACTTTTGCATAATTTCTCTTTGGCATCCCTGCTCTGAAGCAGATATCTGCTCCCATATGGCAGATCACAAATGTAATATGGGGATAGGCCTTTGCCAGCAGTTCCAGATCCACAATATCTTCCCTTCGGAACATATGGATGAACATGGGCTGATGATACTGTTCACAACAGTCCCATACAGGTGCAAGACGGGGATCTGCAAGTCTTGTTCCCGGTGCACACTGAAACGTACTGTCTACTTCAATCTTCATACCAAAAAGGATGCCTTCGTCATAGATCTGAGCCAGTTCCTCTGCTGCCGCCTTACCTTTCATAATATCCACCAGAGCTACGCCCCTTAAGCGGTCTGGATATTTTTTCACACTTTCTTTAAAATAATAATTATGATAACCATAAAATGGATTTGGCATAAGCAGTGCTTTTTCGATCCCGCACCAATCCATATAAGCAATCAGTGCTTCTGCCGTACTGCAGCTGCGTTCAAAAGAAGGAGGAAGAAACT
>OASW01000499.1_pt1 | contig 10613 bp, 6 predicted proteins | sample 1475831 | NCBI WGS metagenome assembly OASW01 (sample SAMEA2579927, study PRJEB22360) | human gut metagenome
TATTCTTCTTTTGTAACATTACGTATTGCAGGATCCAATGTGCTTATCTTCTGCAGCTTCCCTGACCAAATCCGCCAGCTGGTCTTACATTTCCATCCTGGCAGCCATTTGGAAGGCATGCGCCAAGGCCATTTAACAGGCAGTTTAAGTCCTGTCCGCCATTGGCTGCACACTCTGCCTGGATGCAGTTTGCCTGATCGTATGTACAGGTATTTACATTGCATGCCTGATTTGCGTTTGGTACGCATGCGGAGCCGAGCATTGCTGCAAGTGCCATTGTGGATACTGATAACATAATTTTGTCCTCGCTTTCATTTTGTTACAATTTTGTTGCGTTTTTGTTACCAAATTATATTATCACATTTTTTTGGAAAATCACCTGGTAATAAATGGTAGTTTGTCGCTGGTTAGAAGATAGTCTCCGCATAGTGTACAGATGCCATGGCATCTTTGCAATAAGCATCTGCATCAATGGTATCTGCATATTCCTGGGTCAGTACTGCCCCGCCTACCATAACTTTTACCCATGGTGCGCTTTCACGTAGCTGCTTAATGGTTTCTTCCATACTTGGAACAGTTGTGGTCATCAAGGCGCTTAAACCTACTAATGGCGCATGGCGGCTTACAGCTTCTTCTACTACTGTTTCCGGCGGAACATCTTTTCCAAGATCGATCACATCGTAGCTATAGTTTTCCAGAAGAACTTTTACAATGTTCTTTCCAATGTCATGAATATCACCCTTAACAGTTGCAAGAATAATGGTTCCCTTCTTTTCCTGGGTTTCCCCGCTTCCTGCCATGGCATTTTTGATCACTTCAAAAGCTGCTTTAGCCGCTTCTGCGCTCATTAACAGCTGAGGAAGGAAAACAGTCCCTTTTTCAAAGCCTTTTCCTACATGGTCCAGTGCCGGAATGATCTCTTCGTTGATCACATCCAGTGCTTCTTTCCCTTTTAAAAGAGCAGTCACGCTTTCTACTGCCACTTCCTTTAAGCCTCTTTCAATGGCATTTCCCAGGCTTCCGGCACCTGCCCCGCCATTTCCGGCTGTTCCTAAACCTCCGGCACCATTTCCACCTTTTCCAATAGTCTGTCCCAGACCTACCGTCTGACCACTGTAAATGCTGATATATTCACTGCACTGGGGATCCAGGTTCATCAATGCATTAAAGCTATAATAAGCCCGCATCATAGCCTCAGAATTGGGGTTGATAATAGCAGCACTTAAACCGCTTTCCATTGCCATGGTAAAGAAAGCGCCGTTGATGATCTCTCTCTGTGGAAGTCCAAAGGAAATATTGGATACACCTAAAACAGACTTTCCGCCCAGTTCGTCCCTGATCTTTCTAAGGGTTTCAAGAGTAACAATAGCTCCCTGGCTGTCAGAACTTACAGTCATGCAAAGACCATCTAAAATAATATCTTCCGGCCCAATTCCGTAAGTGGCAGCTGTATCAATGATCTTCTTACCTACTGCAATTCTTCCCTGTGCAGTTTCAGGAATACCGTCTTCATCCAGACAAAGTCCTACAACTACTCCACCGTATTTTGCAACCAGCGGGAATATCTGTTCCATAACCTCTTTTTTACCATTAACGGAGTTAATCAGCGGTTTTCCATTGTATACACGAAGCCCCCGCTCCATTGCCTCTGCACTGGAAGTATCTAACTGTAATGGCAGGTCGATCACTGCCTGCAGTTCTTTTACTACATCTTCCATCATAGAAGGCTCATCAATCTCCGGAAGACCTACGTTAACATCAAGGACATCTGCACCATTATCCTGCTGGGTCACGCCTTCACGAAGGATGTATTCCAGATCATGATCACGCAGAGCCTGTTTAAACTTGGATTTTCCTGTAGGATTAATACGTTCTCCAATAATAATGGTCTTTTTATCAAATACAACAGCCTGGGAATAAGAAGAAATAACAGTACGGTGCTTCTTTTCCGGCAGCTGTACCGGAATATCCTTTGTCAGTTCTACCATTGCCCGGATATGATCTGGGGTAGTACCGCAGCAGCCGCCGGTTACCACAGCACCCATTTTTACAATTTCTTCCATAACAGCAGCAAAATCTTCTGGATCTACGTCATAAACCGTTTTTCCATTTTCACTTCTTGGAAGTCCTGCATTTGGGTTTACCAGTACCGGTGTAGAGGAAACTTTCAGGATATCTGCCAGAATATCTTTCATCTGCTCCGGGCCAAGGCCGCAGTTGATCCCCAGTACATCTACTCCAAGACCTTCTAACAGTGCCACTGTAGACTCTACATTACCGCCTGTAAGAAGTTTTCCCTTTTCATCATAAATGACCGTAGCAAAAATAGGCAGTCTTTCTCCTGTTTTTGGATCAATGCCCGCCTCTTTTGCAGCTAAAACAGCTGCTTTTAACTCATAACTGTCACTCATGGTCTCGATAAGCACAAGATCAGCGCCTGCTGCCGCACCAATAGAAACTACTTCTTTATACAAAGATACTGCTGCCTCAAAAGGTAGATCCCCCAGTGGCTTTAAAAGCTTTCCTGTAGGGCCCAGATCCAGGGCTATATAGCCTCTGCCAGCCTCATCTGCTGCTTTTCTTGCATTGGCAACAGCCGCCTCTACAATGGCCTTTAGCTCCCCATCCTTGTCAAATTTTAACCGGTTGGCGCCAAAGGTATTCGTAGTCATAATATCTGCACCTGCTGCCAGATATTTTCTGTGTACATTTGTGATCACTTCCGGGTGGGAAAGATTCCAGCGTTCCGGCAATTCTCCAGCTGCAAGGCCTGCCGCCTGAAGCAGGCTTCCCATACCGCCGTCACAAAACAGGCGGTGTTCTTTCATTGCATCTAAAACATTCATATGTGAACCTCTTTTATTTTTCATCGATCATCGTCTGTAAAGGCAGTCTGTCTTGCCACAGGCTTCACAGCCCTTCACATCACAGCGGTGGGGCTTTTTGCTCACTCCGATCACTGCTGTCACGGATTTGGAAGGCATCATCAGAAAACTGTCTGTCAGTTTGATCCCCAGGTGCTTTCCTGCATCCAGGGCATTTAAAACATTCCTCTGGCAGTTTAGAGAAAAATCCCCATATCCGGGACTGAACCTTGGACGCAGGTAAAGGCCCTTTTCTTCGTATTCTCTTTTCAGGCCTTCACATACCTGGTCACAATATTCCTCGATCATAGCAGCGGAAGCTGCCTGTAAGATCACTGCCCTGCTCATTTCCAGGCGGTTGTACTTCTGAATCAGGTAATCCGCTCCCACTCCCAGGGTAGCAGCAAAAACCAGTATTTTTTCACAATCTTTTAAATTAACAGAAAGGTTCTTGCTTTTTGCCTGAAAAACCTCCCCGTCGATCATGTTATCTTCTCCAAGAGTAAGTGAAAATTCCCGTACCCGGTATTTAGGCGAAACATTTTTCCACAAAAGCTCCAGGCAGTCTTCCACGATCCTGTTTATATGTTCGTCTGCTTCCTGGTTTTTATAGCCCAGATAACGCAGAATCTCTCTTCTGTTAATATCTGCCAGTTCCATTTCCTGTATATCCTCCTGCTGTCAAACCAAATGCCAGACTCAGGTCCTCGCACTTACGTGCTCTACTGCCTGCATTCGCAGGCTGGACCTTCGTTAATGGTCCAAGAAAAATCAGCGGACGCGTCACTGGCGCCTCCTCGATATGCATGGCAACAAATGTCTGCTACGCAGCCGCTTGTTTTTCTTTTGGACTCATTACGTTACTTCAAAAGCTCAGAAATATTGCTCTGGATCTGTGCAGCCACATCTGGCTTATTCATGGTATATACGTGGATTCCCTTAATGCCATTTGCCAGAAGATCTATGATCTGGTCTGTAGCATAAGCAATACCAGCCTGCTTCATAGCTGCCGGGTTATCTCCATATTTATCTACTAATGATAAGAAACGTGCCGGCATATAGCTTCCTGACATCTGTGCAATACGCTTTAACTGGCTTCCGCTGGTAACAGGCATGATACCTGCGATCACAGGAATGGTGATGCCCTTCTCACGGATGCGGTATAAATAGCTGTAAAGAAGACTGTTGTCAAAAAACATCTGGGTAGTGACAAAATCACAGCCGGCGTCCACCTTCTGCTTTAAATAGTCCATATCCACAGATTTATTAGAAGATTCCGGATGTCCTTCCGGATAGCAGGCTGCACCAATGCAGAAATCTCCTGCTTCTTTGATCTCACGGATCAGTTCAGAAGCATAGTGATAAACTTCCGGTGTTTTCCCATCCTGCGGGATATCCCCCCTTAGTGCCAGAACATTTTCGATCTTATGCGCCTTTAATTCCTCCAATACATGATGTACTTTCTCTCTTGTTGAAGAAACACAGGTAAGATGTGCCAATGGTGTTACACCATACTCTTCTTTAATAGTAGATGCGATCTTTACTGTATACTCACTGGTTCCGCCTCCGGCACCGTAAGTAACACTCATAAAATCCGGCTTTAACTCAGCGATCTTAGAAGCTGCCTTCTCCACGGATTCATACGCATCTGCTGTCTTTGGCGGGAACACTTCAAATGAAAGTGTTGGTCTTCCCTCTGCCAGTATATCTCTTATCTTCATATTATTGTTCCTCTCTTTGGTGTAAATAAACTGACATGTCACCTGAGGGTGGCATAATCCTAAATGAAAAAACAGGGGTGCCGCAAAAACACAAGCTTCTGCAACACCCCCTAAATCACAGTTTTCATTATCATTCATGCACTTGCATGAACCAATTTTACTGCTCTAATGTCACCTTTTTCAGATGCCAGATATCTCTTACATACTCTTCAATGGTACGATCAGATGTAAACTTACCGCTATGGGAAACATTAATAAGAGCTGCTTTTGCCCACCACTGTCTGTCTCTGTAAGCCTTGTCGATCTTCTCATGAGCCTCTGCATAAGAACGGAAGTCTTTCAGGATAAAGTAAGTATCCGGACGGCTGCCTCCAAAGTTATTTAACAGAGAATCATAGATTTCCTTAAACATCTGCGGATCCTTTGGTGAATAATATCCATTGGTCAGCTGCATCAGCACTCTGCGGATCTGAGGATCATTGTTGAAGATATCCATTGGATTATAGCCGCCGTTATTCTCATAATTGATAACTTCGTCTGCAGAAAGACCAAAGATAAAGGCGTTTTCCTGTCCAACTTCTTCTACGATCTCAACGTTTGCACCATCCATAGTTCCTAATGTAAGAGCGCCGTTTAACATAAACTTCATGTTGCCGGTACCGGAAGCCTCTTTGCTGGCTGTGGAGATCTGCTCGCTCACATCCGCTGCCGCAAAGATGATCTCTGCGTTGGATACCCGATAATCTTCAATAAATACCACCTTGATCTTACCGCCAATGGACTTATCATTGTTGATCACATCTGCTACTGAATTGATCAGCTTAATAGTCAGTTTTGCGCGGCGGTAGCCTGCTGCTGCCTTTGCACCGAAGATAAAGGTTCTTGGAACCATATCCATGTTTGGATCATCCTTTAACTGGTTGTAAAGATACATAACATGAAGAATGTTCATCAGCTGACGCTTATACTCATGAAGTCTCTTTACCTGCACATCGAAAATTGAGTTTGGATCAACGTCAATGCCGTTATGCTCCTTGATGTACTTAGCCAGACGGACTTTATTCTTATATTTGATATCCAGGAATTCCTTCTGGCATTCCTTATCATCTGCAAATGCTGCCAGTTCTTTAATATGAGGCAGATTTGTGATCCAGTCATCACCGATCTTATCTGTTACCCAGTCAGCTAATAACGGATTGCCGTGAAGCAAGAAACGTCTCTGGGTAATACCATTAGTCTTATTGTTGAATTTCTCAGGCATCATCTCATAGAAGTCTTTTAACTCCTCATGCTTTAAGATCTCTGTATGCAGTCTTGCAACGCCGTTTACTGAGAAGCCTGCTACGATCGCCATGTAAGCCATTCTAACCTGACCGTTGTATACAACTGCCATTTTTGCGATCTTGTCCTGATCGCCAGGATATCTCTGCTGGATCTCATTTACAAAACGGCGGTTGATTTCTTCTACGATCTGATAAATACGTGGGAGCAAACGGGAGAACAAGTCTACCGGCCACTTCTCCAGTGCCTCAGACATAATAGTATGATTGGTGTATGCACAGGTTCTGGTAGTAATATCCCAAGCCTCTTCCCAGGTAAGGCCTTCATCGTCTAAAAGGATACGCATTAACTCAGGGATTGCTACAGTTGGATGTGTATCATTTAACTGGAATACCACCTTCTCCGGGAACTGATGGATATCATCGTGTTTTTCTTTAAATTTCTGGACAGCTCTCTGGACGCTGGCAGAAATAAAGAAATACTGCTGTTTTAAACGCAGTTCTTTACCTGCATAATGGTTATCGTTTGGATAAAGAACTTCAACAATATTTTTAGCCAGATTTTCCTGTTCAACTGCCTTCTGGTAATCACCGCGGTCAAAGGAATCCAGGTTAAAGGTATTTACTGGTTCTGCATCCCAGATACGAAGTGTATTTACAATGTGGTTGCCATAGCCTACAACTGGCAGGTCATATGGAACAGCTTTTACAGACTGATAACCTTCCTGTACGAAATGGCTCATACCATTGCGGTCTTCAATACGTACATAGCCGCCGAATTTTACTTCTACTGCATACTCCGGACGACGGATCTCAAATGGATTTCCATTTTCCAGCCAGTTATCCGGAACTTCTACCTGATAACCATCTTCGATCTTCTGTTTAAACATACCATAACGGTAACGGATACCGCAACCATATGCCGGATAGCCCAAGGTTGCTAAAGAGTCAAGGAAGCATGCTGCTAAACGTCCTAAACCACCATTTCCTAATGCTGCATCCGGTTCCTGGTCTTCAATGGCATTTAAATCAAAGCCCATTTCGTCTAATGCTTCTGCGATCTCCTTATATTCACGGAGATTGATCATATTGTTTCCAAGGGCACGACCCATTAAAAACTCCATAGACAGATAATAAAGGGTCTTTACATCTTTTTTCTCATATTCCTTGTGGGTTGTTATCCACTGGTCAATGATATCGTCCTTTACTGTATAAGCCACAGCCTGGAAGATCTGCTGAGGGGTTGCTTCGTCGATGGTACGGCGGAACATGTTTTTTACATTAAAGATTACTGCATTTTTGAACAAAGCCTTGTCAAAGCCTGTATTTTTCATAGCCTTCCTCCTCATTTTCCAATGTGCTCCCTCTTATGCAGGTGTACTAAAACCCGGAGGCATACATCCTTCACCAAAAGCACATTCAAATCTAAAAAAGCACAAGGGACAGGTAACAATTCTGTCCTGCCCCTCATATTACCATTTTTTCTGGTCCATTTCAACTTAAATACGGATATAAAACCAGTTTTTACCTCGCTATTACAGTCTCATTACAGTTTTTCCACACCTAACATAACAGTCTCGCCGTTGATATTCCATTCCTTAGTGAAGCCCTTCATCTCACCTAAGTGGATATGATCAGCCATAACCTCGTTCTTGATCTCATCTGCGTTACTCTTCATCAGCTCAGCGATCTTGTCGTTATTGGCCTGATATACACTAATATGGTCCATAACCTCGAAACCTGCTTCCTTACGCATGGTCTGGATCTTGCTGATAACTTCGCGGACAAAGCCTTCTTCGATCAGCTCTGGAGTCAGGTTGGTATCCAGGACAACTGTTACATAATTATCTTCTTCTGTTACATAGCCATCTTTCTTTGCTACATCGATCAGCAGGTCATCCTTTGTAAGAACAACTTCCTGTCCATCAAAGTCGAAGGTTAAAGCACCGGTATTATTTAAGGTATCCATAGCAGCACTTCCGTCTAAGTTGGTCAATGCTTCACGGATCTTTCCTAACAGCTTGCCGTATTTTGGTCCTACAGTCTTTAACTGTGGCTTAAATGTATAAGAAGTAAAGGCTCTTACATCATCTGTAAAGGTTACTTTCTTTACATTTAACTCTTCTTCAATGATCTTTACATAGAAATCAGATAATGCATGGTCTGCCTTTACATACATCTGGGCAATTGGCTGACGATTCTTGATATTGGCTGTATTTCTGGCTGCGCGGCCCATAACAACCGTATCAAGGACTTCATCCATATCTGCTTCTAACTTCTCATCGATCCACTCTTCCTTTACTACAGGGAAGTCACACAGATGTACGCTTTCAGGAGCACTCTTGTCGATATTTCTTACCAGGTTCTGGTAGATCTGCTCTGTCATAAATGGGATCATAGGAGCAGCAGCCTTTGCAACAGTTACAAGAGCGGTATACAGAGTCATGTATGCGTTGATCTTATCCTGCTCCATGCCCTTTGCCCAGAAACGCTCACGACTTCTGCGCACATACCAGTTACTCATATCATCTACGAATTCCTGAAGAGCCTTTGCAGCCTCAGGGATACGGTAGTTCATCAGGTTGTCATCTACTGCCTTGACCATAGAGTTCATCTTGGAAAGCAGCCATTTATCCATTACCGGCAGCTTATCATATTCTAAGCTGTACTTAGTAGCGTCAAATTTATCGATATTTGCATACAGTACCCAGAATGCATAAGTATTCCATAAAGTACCCATGAACTTTCTCTGTCCTTCAGTCACTGCCTTATCCTGGTATCTCTTAGGGATCCATGGAGCAGAGCAGGTATAGAAGAACCATCTGATGGCGTCTGCGCCATGCTTCTGTAATGTATCAAATGGGTCAACTGCATTTCCCTTGGACTTACTCATCTTCTGTCCGTTCTCATCCAGGACCAGACCCATTACAACTACATTTTCATAAGGTGCCTTATTGAACAGTAAGGTAGACTCAGCTAACAGGGAATAGAACCATCCACGGGTCTGGTCTACAGCCTCAGAAATAAACTGTGCCGGGAACTGGGACTCAAACAGTTCCTTATTTTCAAATGGATAATGATGCTGTGCAAATGGCATTGCACCAGAGTCAAACCAGCAGTCAATAACTTCCGGTACACGCTTCATCTGCTTGCCGCACTTCGGGCAGCGGATGGTAACAGCATCAATGTATGGACGGTGAAGTTCAATATCATCGGGGCAGTTATCAGACATGCTCTTTAATTCTTCAATGCTTCCGATAGAATGCTGATGTCCGCACTCGCATTCCCAGATATTTAATGGAGTTCCCCAGTATCTGTTTCTGGAAATACCCCAGTCCTGGATGTTCTCCAGCCAGTCACCGAAACGGCCTTTACCAATAGACTCAGGTACCCAGTTAATGGTGTTATTGTTGCGGATCAGGTCATCCTTAACAGCAGTCATCTTAATGAACCAGGATTCTCTTGCATAGTAGATCAGTGGAGTACCGCATCTCCAGCAGTGTGGATAGCTGTGCTCAAATGCCGGAGCGTCAAATAACAGGCCTTTTTCCTTTAAGTCTTTTAATACTAATGGATCAGCATCCTTTACAAACTTGCCTGCAAATGGGGTATCTGCTGACATATCACCCTTTGCATCAACTAACTGGACGAAAGGCAGGTTGTACTTACGGCCTACATTGGCATCGTCTTCACCAAATGCAGGAGCAATGTGTACGATTCCGGTACCATCTGTTAAGGTTACATAGGTATCACATACAACATAGAACGCCTTCTTGTGCTGCTTCTCGCAGTATGGAACAGAGCAGTCATATAATGGCTCATATTCCTTAAATTCCAGATTCTTGCCTACATAAGTTTCCAGAACCTCACAGCCTTCTCCTAATACCTTTTCCATTAATGCATGTGCAATATAATAGGTATAACCGTCTGCTGCCTTTACTTTTACGTATTCTTCATTTGGGTTTACGCAAAGTGCCAGGTTGCTTGGAAGGGTCCATGGAGTTGTGGTCCATGCCAGAATATAAGCATCTTCATCTTTTACCTTGAAACGTACTACTGCAGAACGCTCTTTTACGTCTTTATATCCTTGAGCTACCTCGTGAGAGGAAAGAGGGGTACCGCAGCGTGGGCAGTAAGGAACTACCTTAAAACCCTTGTATAACAGGCCCTTATCCCAGATCTGCTTTAATGCCCACCATTCTGACTCAATAAAGGAATTATGATAGGTAACATATGGATTATCCATATCAGCCCAGAAACCAACAGTGCCGGAGAAATTCTCCCACATGCCCTTATATTTCCAGACACTTTCCTTGCACTGCTTGATAAATGGCTCCAGACCGTATTTTTCAATTTGGTCCTTTCCGTCAAGACCTAACTTCTTTTCTACTTCCAGTTCTACTGGAAGTCCGTGGGTATCCCATCCGGCCTTTCTTGGAACCATATAGCCCTTCATAGCACGGAATCTTGGGATCATATCCTTAATTACACGGGTCTCAACATGACCGATATGCGGCTTGCCGTTTGCGGTTGGCGGTCCATCATAGAATACATATGGCTGGCAGCCTTCACGCATCTTAATACTCTTTTCAAAAATGTGTTCATCTTCCCAGAACTTTTCAACTTCTTTTTCTCTTTCCACAAACTTCAGGTCTGTGGGGACTTTGTCATACATCCTTGCTTTCCTCCATTTCTAAATTATTTATATGTACTCTCGGAATCTTTTTGTACTTGATTTTGCGAGAAGA
>OASW01000522.1_pt1 | contig 10010 bp, 10 predicted proteins | sample 1475831 | NCBI WGS metagenome assembly OASW01 (sample SAMEA2579927, study PRJEB22360) | human gut metagenome
CAAGTCCAAAGCAAAAAAGCATCAGTCCCCAGACTCTTTTCATAGAAAAAACAGCTCCCTTCCATATTTATAATATGCTGCAAGGGAGCTGTCTGATTCTTTTTTATAAGATAATACCATTTTTTGAAGAAAAATGAGCGGATCACGAATGTTTTTCGTTTTCTTTTGGACTCTTTGCATAAGAAGCAGCTGTTTCTTTTGCAATGGCTCTTCTGATACTGGCGGTTTGCCGCCTAAAAAGCGGTTAATAAGATCCGGAGCCATATCAATGACCTTTGTCACTGCATCCTGGTTTTTCACATTGATCAGTTTAGTAACACCATTCTGGATAATGAGAACAGCGCTGGGACTCATTTTCGCACTCATTCCACCGCAGCCCTTGTCTTTCTGTTTAGAACCTTCTGCAAAAGCTCCTGCTGCCATACCGCAGGTCACATCGATCAGCGGTATAATAATGGTATCTCCTGTCTGGACCGGCTCACCTACTACCGTTTTAGTAGTAACAAACTGATCCATTCCTTTAAATAATGATTCAATTGTAGATGTAAAATGATTCTCTGCCATAATATACCCCTTATTCATCTGAACTATTATCCCGGCCTAACAAGCCCCGCAGCATTTTCCATGTATGTTTATGATGGTATATTCCCCAGAACAACCATAATAAATAGGAAACCCGCACCCGTCCTCTGTAATCAAGCTCTGCTTCCAGGCACTTTTCATCAAATACCGGCTGCAATGTAAGTCTTTTATAAAAGAATGGGTAGAGAAGACTTGCACCTGCCAGGATCTGACCTGTATAATAAGGATCCTCCAGACCGAAAGTAACTGTGCCTTTTCCTCTGCCTGGCCACACATGAGCAAGCAGCTTTTTTAACTGTTTGAAAAGAAGTCTGAAAGATTCCTGGTTCTCTTCATCTTCCAGCCATTCCTTTTTTTTATCTGCAAAGGCTTTTATATCTTTTAGCTTATCACAAAACCCCTGAAAAGAAAACTTAAGTTTTTGAAAGAAGGCTTGCAGACGGGTCCACATTGCCTTTATGCATTCTGCAAGGAAAACACCGCATCTGAATTTGTGAGTGTTTTCCTCATCGCTTGCTTTCTGTATTTTGTCTTCTGATGATTTATGAGTTTTTTCCTCATTATCTGGCGCGGAACTTTTCAATTCTGCTGCCTCCACCAGCCCGCCTTTCTCTAAGTTTTCTTTTTTCTCTGGCTTTTCTATGTTTTCCGCTTCCCTCACCTTTTCTGCTTTTTCCCCGGCTTCTGCTTTCTCTGCCTTATCCTCATAATCCGCAGTTACTGCTTTTTCTGCCGTTTTTTTAACAGTTTTTTCTGCCGTTTCTTCTGCCTCTTCTATCTTCTCAGCAGCTTCATCTCCCATAGTCCAAAGCTTAAACCACAGTACACGAAGGGAACCTGTCAGTCCTTTTTCCATTTCATAGGCACCTTTAAAGGAGATCACAGACAGCAGCCAGGAAACTTTCACACTGGCCCATTTTTCTCCTTTCCACATCCCCTGAAGCTGATACCGCACAGGAACAAAAAGGACTGCAAGCAGCACCAGAAGCAAAAGCCCCAGTAAGACCAGCAAAAGGATACCCAGTATTTTTAATATAAGCAATACAATATGCAACTGTCCATCCCCCCTACTTGCGGCTGTCCACCTCTGTCCCACAGATCTTTGGCAGACTTTCCATATACGCTGTCCAGTTAAATGCACCTGTTTTCTGATACATATCATCGATCATGGAACGTACCACTTCCGCTGCTTCTCCATAACCTCTGGCAATACCCAGGATCAGAAGCTCCCTGCTTTCCCGTTCTTCTTTACGCAAAAGACTTACAGGACGTATATCAAGTATATGATTGCCGCTTTCCGGCAAAGTAATCACATAAGTATCAGGAAGCAGGCTTCCGTTGCGCAATCCTTCCAGAATACGATTCCTGTTCCTGGCTGCATTTTCACCTATATACATATGCTCCCACCAGCGCATAAAACCAACCTTTCACATGTTGCTGTTCCCCGCAGAAAACCAGTTTTCCCTGCGTATCATACCTGCTCCATAATAGAACGTATCATACGGATACAGGCATCTTTTTCCACTTCGTCACTGCAGCATTCCAGACTGTTTTTAATATATTTTTCAGCCTCATCTGATGACTTAAATGTAATAGGCAGTATGGACAGACACTTTGCCATGGCAGCCCTTGTCAACACCTTCGGAAGCTCCTTCCATGACTCCCTGATATCCGCAAACAGCTGTTCTAATTCCTTTTTGATCATTTCTTCGTCTGCTGTTTCCTCTGAATCCTTATACTCCAGAGAAGCAAAAGAGCTTCCGGATAAGAGCAGTCCTGTTTTCCACAGCACCTCTGTCACCGGAGAAACATCCTTTGACAGTTCTTCCATAGGGATCTCATTGGCCATCCACTGCTCAAAGCTGCTTTCTTGTTTTCCTTCCAGTTTTGGAAGAAGATCCGCTGTTTCTGCAGGTATCTCTTTCCATTTATCTTCCTTAAACAGTTCAAGAACCTCTCCCAGTATCCTTGTCATAACCTGTGTTTCTTCCAGATCCACCATAGCATGGTCTTCACATAAAAGCAGCACATACAGATCATTGACCATATCCATTAACATTAAAATGTCCCCAGTCGCTTCACTTAACAATTCACCTGCTTCCTCCAGCTTAGAAGAAAGGTGATAATATCCTGCCGCTTCTAAGGTACTAAAATCTGCCTGTAAAAATTCCTTCAGGATCTGGTACAGTTTTTTATAAGAATCTTCCTCATTTTCAGTCCCAGAAGTTTTGGGCCTGTTTAAAAGAGCCTCTGAGCGGAGCATATACAGCATATCATCCAGCCCAGCCTTTGGAGCTCCTTTATAAACGCTCATTCCTTCCTCAATAATAGCAAAGAATTTGTTTTTAGTAAAACGCACTGGCAGCTGGCTGATGATCTGCTGAAAACGTTCATGAAAATCCGCTGGATCATCAGACTGGGTAAGATAGCTTATGATCTCATCTAATAAAGCATCTGTATCTTCCGGCTGCTTTCCTACCAGTTGAGGCATAAAACGGCCTTCTACCCGGTTCATTACATATTCGTAGGCCTGAAAAATATCTGTATAGGCAGTCAGTTTTTCCATCTCCTTGATCGTATCCTGACGAAGTGCCTCAAATCCATCTAAAGACACGCTCTTTTTTTCCAGAAAAGAGCCAAGAAATCCAAAATATCTCTCATATAGCGCCAGCACACTGGCATTCGGTTCACCAGTCTTTTCTGCCATCATTTCATAACAGGTATAAAAATTCAATGTCATACGGATGAAAGAATAATGATATGCAGCCGTAAGACGACGTTTGAGCTTTTTTATTTCCATTCCAGTTTTTACCTCATATTCTCAATAATGTTCTCTCGGAATCTTTCTGTGCCTGATTTTGTGAGAAGATTTTTTATCAGTTGTGCCCAAATATCAGTCTGCCTTTAACACACAGCGGCGCACCAGATCCAGGGCCTTCATCATAGACTGTTCACGGATCTTACCTCTGTTCCCTTTAAAATGATATTCCAAAACTTCTGCTTTTCCCTTTACAGCGCAGGCCATATAAACAAGCCCCACCGGTTTCTCCTGGCTTCCGCCTCCAGGACCTGCAAGGCCGGTAACTGCCACGCACACATCTGTCTGGGAACGTTCAGCTCCACCTAACGCCATTTCCAAAGCAGTTTCACGGCTGACTGCACCATAGGCTGCCAGAGTTTCCTCTTTTACACCTAGAAGCCGTATTTTCGCCTCATTGGAGTAAGTGACCATTCCCTGCATAAACACATCAGAAACGCCGGAAACATTTACAAGGCGGGCAGCGATCATTCCACCTGTACAGGACTCGGCAGTTGCCATAGTCAGATGCTTCTTCTGTAAAAGATCCACTACTGCCATTTCCAGTGTCACATCTTCTTCTGTGGTAAAGATACAATCCCCAAAACGGGCAAACAGTTCTGCCATTACAGGCGCGATCAGGGCTTCCCCTTCTTCCCTGGTAGCTGCTTTCGCAGTAAGACGTACCTGTACCTCTGCTGTTTTTGCATAAGTGGCAATGGTAGGATTGGTCTGTTTATCGATCAGATCCAGTATTTTATCTTCCACCTGACTCTCACCATATCCGCAGATCTTCACCATATGGGATACCAGCTGGGAATTCTGTCTTTTTTCCAGATAAGGAAATACCTGTCCTTCAAATAAAGGATACAGTTCATTTGGCGGTCCGGGAAGTAAAATAGCGGTTTTACCATTTTTTTCCATAATAAGTCCCGGTGCCATGCCATTAGGATTATCCAGCACAACGGATCCATGGGGAATCGTTATCATTTTCCAGTTGTTTTCCGGTATTTCTTTGTAGATATTATTCTTAAAAAAAGCTTCCAGACAAGCTCTGGTATGAGGATCCTCTTCCAGTTCCATTCCCATAGCTTCTGCACATACTTCTTTTGTCAGGTCATCCTCTGTAGGTCCAAGTCCACCGGTAACGATAATGATATCAGAACGGCCCAGTGCTGTTTTTACAACTGACATCATCCTCTCATAATTATCGCCTACTGTTACCTGATAATACATATCCAGTCCTAATGAGGCACATTTCTCTGCCAGATATCTGGCATTGCTGTTTAAAATATTCCCCATTAAGATCTCAGTTCCCACACTGATCAGTTCTGCTGTCATGTTTTACATGCCTCCTTTTGTAAGCACCTCAATATTTTTCGCCACATAATCTACCAGTGAGATCACTGTAAGCACTACTGCGATCACCAGCATGATCATAGTTACAGTTGCTAAAGCCGGAATATTAAAGATCATAAGGATCACTGCGATCATCTGGAAGGTAGTTTTAAACTTGCCCCAATAGCTTGCTGCGATCACAATACCGTTGTCTGCTGCTACCAGGCGAAAACCGCTGATGATGAACTCACGGCTGATGATAATGATCACTACCCATGCAGGCAGCTGTCCTAACTGGATCAGGCAGATGAGGGCCGAACATACCAGCAGCTTATCTGCCAGTGGATCCATAAATTTACCGAAATTAGTGACCAGATTATACTTACGGGCGATCTTTCCATCAAAAAGGTCTGTAAGACTGGCTACGATAAAAATCACGTTTGCAACAATACGCATGGTCTGGCTGCTTCCATTGTCGTATAAAAGGGCCGCTACGAAAAAAGGGATCAGGATCACACGCATAACAGTTAATTTATTCGGCAGATTCATGATATACCTCCCCGATCAGGTCATACTCATTTGCTCCGGTTACTTTTACCCTTACAAAATCACCGGACATCAGCATTTCATCGGCATTTACAAAAATAAGTCCATCTACATTCGGTGCATCCATATAGGTACGTCCTACATAAGCAGGCTCATCAGCTACTTTTCCCTCGATCATAACATCCAGGACTTTTCCTACCATGTTTTCGCAGTGTTCAAAAGCGATTTCCTGCTGCAGTTCCATTACATCTGCGCGCCGCTCCTCTTTTACTTCCTCCGGGATCTGGTCCGGATAGGAATAAGCCGGTGTGTCCTCTTCTGCAGAGTAAGTAAATACACCTACACGCTCAAATTCCATTTCATCTACAAATTCCATTAATTCTTCATGGTCTTCCTGTGTTTCTCCCGGGAAACCGCAGATGAAGGTGGTACGCAGGGCAATGTCCGGGATCTCACGGCGAAGAGTGCTGATACGCTCCTTCAGTTCTGCTTTGTGGGTCCGTCTTCCCATTCTCCGTAAAATACGGTCGCTGGCATGCTGGATTGGAATGTCCAGGTAATGACATACTTTTTCCTCAGACTTAATAGTCTGGATCAGCTCATCTGTGATCTCCTCCGGATAGCAGTACTGGATACGGATCCAGTAAATACCTGGAATCTGGGCCAGTTCATGAAGAAGCTTTGGAAGACTCTTTTCACCATACAGGTCTTTTCCGTAAAGAGTTGTCTCCTGGGCAACTAAGATCAGCTCTCTTACCCCATTGTCAGCCAGTTCTCTTGCCTCAGCTAACAGCTGCTCCATAGGCACACTGCGGTAAGGCCCTCTTAAATAAGGGATGATACAGTAGGTACAGCGCTTGTCGCACCCTTCCGCGATCTTTAAAAAAGCATAATATCCACCTGTGGTCATCACACGTTTTTCTGCCTGCGTCGGCAGTTCTTTTAAATCATGGAAACAGGAAATATGCTCTGCTTTCTTTTCTTCCCCATTTTCTCCAAATAGACGAGTAAGTACATTTCCAATCTCTTCATAAGAAGTAGTTCCCAAAATAGCATCTACTTCCGGGATCTCATCAATGATCTCCTGCTTATAGCGTTGTGCCAGACATCCTGCAACGATCAAAGCGCGGCATTTCCCCTCTTCTTTATAACGGGCCATATCTAAAATAGTATTAACGCTTTCTTCCTTGGCATCACCGATAAAACAGCAGGTATTAATAAGGATGGCATCTGCCTCTGTCTCATCATCTGTAAAAGAAACACCAAGCCCACCTGCTACGCCTAACATTTTCTCCGTGTCTACCAGGTTCTTATCGCAGCCTAAAGACACACAAAACAACTTAATTTTTTCCATATGATAAATCTGCTCCTAAATCAAATCTGTATTCTCATCCTGACTTTCATTTGTGGTAATATCACCATCCGGCAACATATCCGCTTACAAGAAAAAGCCATCTCTTGCACCTGGCGCCCCGGCTCTTTCCGGCGGTGCTCTGATGCAGCAGACGGCTTTTTTCTAAAGTCTTATGCCTGTTCTTCGGTTGTATCCAGTTCTTCCTCTGCGGATGGCTCCTCTTCCGGAAGGATTTTTACCTTCTGCTGATACAGCTCATCAATAGCGATAGATAAAGGTTTTTTTCCTGCAGCGCCTGCAACCATGGCATCATCACCTGCGATCAGCTGTCTTGCACGTTTGGAAGCTGCAATAACGATAGAATAACGGCTCTGGACTACAGGCTGCTCACCTGGCTCAATATCTTTGTTTACAACGTTGATCAGATCTGTGTATGATGGATGTAACATATTACATTCCCCTTTCAATGTGGATTTTATAGTGTTTTTGTTTTATATGATTGGTTTTTAAAATTACCAAATTTTTCTGTATTGCGCTTTTATTTCAGATCATCTAAATGGTACAGTTCTTCCCGCATCCTGCTTAAGAAGTCCAGATGATAGCATGTCTTTCTGTGCTGTAACTGGATCAGGTTGTGCATCTCTTCCACACAGCGGTCCAGATCATCATTGACCAGCAGATAATCGTAGGCTTCCATACCGGAAGCTTCTTCTGCTGCCCGGGCCAGTCTGGCATTGATCACTTCTAAGGTCTCTGTACCCCTTCCTACCAGACGTTTGCGCAGTTCCTCAGCACTTGGCGGGGTTACAAATAACAACAGGGCATCCGGGAAGCGCTTTTTCACTTTTAACGCACCCTGGATCTCGATCTCTAAGATCACATCTTTTCCCTCTGCCATTTTCTGTTCTACGTATTCCTTTGGCGTGCCATAATAATGATTTACATACTGGGCATACTCGATCAGTTTCTGCTCATCACGCATCTTTTCAAACTGTTCCTTTGAAACGAAAAAATACTCTTTTCCGTCTGTTTCCCCTTCTCTGGGTGCCCTGGTAGTAGCAGATATAGACAATGCATAATTGTCATACCGCTTTAACAGTTCTTTCATCAAAGTTCCTTTGCCTGCGCCGGAGAATCCGGATACAACGACTAAAATTCCCTGATGGTCCATAAAATGCCTCCTGCCATTTTTATTCAGTCAAAAATGTTATTCAATATTCTGGATCTGCTCTCTTACTTTTTCAATCTCTGTCTTTAAAGCAATAGCTTTGTCTGAAATAGCAAGATCACTGGATTTAGAAAGAATGGTATTTGCCTCCCGATTCATCTCCTGGGCAATGAAATCCAGTTTACGTCCTACACTTTCCCCGGATAAAAGCTCTCTTTTTGTATTTTCAATATGGCTTCTCAGACGGACAGTTTCCTCATCTACACAGATCTTATCTGCATAGATCACAACCTCCGCTGCAATACGTCCTTCATCCATAGGAGTACCATTTAACAGCTCTTTCACCTTATCTTCTAACTTCTGTCTGTATTCTTTTAAAATAGCAGGGGAACGTTCTTCGATAAAGTCCACCAGTTCTGTCATATAATCCAGCTTACCTAAAAGATCTTCTTTTAAATGATTTCCCTCTGTCTCTCTGGAAGCAACAAACTTTTTTGCTGCCTCTTCCAATGCAGCAGAAAGGATCTCCCAAAGATGCTCCTCATCATCCGGGACCTGTTCCATCGTCAGAACTTCCGGACATCTGGAAAGAGCAGATACCTGGATATCATTACGGATACCAAACTCTTCTTCCATTTTTCTGAAGTATTCCATATATTCCCCAGCCAGGATCCTGTTATACTTCAAGCAGAGGTTGCCTTCTGTATAGTCTTCGTAATTGATAAAAAGATCCACTTTACCTCTCTGGATGTACTTCTTTAAAAGGGTACGGATCGCAGCCTCAAAATAATTGAACTTCTTCGGCATCTTGATACTTAAGTCCAGGTATCTGTGATTTACCGCTTTCATCTCTACAGAAATCTTGTATTCATCCGTAGCATTCTCGCATCTTCCGAAACCGGTCATGCTCTTTAACATATGAATGCCTCTCTTTCGTTTTCCTATATAATCTTAATTATTATAATTCATCAGGAAAAGCAAGTCAACTGAAAATCATTAACCAGACACAGCCCTTTAAGGATTTCCGGATTTCTGTAACACTTTTCTATTTGCAGAAAATGTGGTATCCTTATAAAAGCAGTCTGCCTGCAGTACTGCTTTATTTTTTAATTGACAGGAGTGAATATAAATGGCATTCGACGGTATTACCATAGCAAATCTCGTCTGGGAATTTAAGCACACCTTAGAAGGCGGAAAAATCGCAAAGATTGCCCAGCCAGAAAAGGACGAACTGCTTATTACCATTAAAAATAACAAAGAAAACTATCGCCTGCAGATTTCTGCCAGTGCAAGCCTGCCTCTTATTTATCTTACAGCAAACAATAAGACCAGTCCTCTCACTGCACCAAATTTCTGTATGCTTTTAAGAAAACATATCGGCAGTGCCCGCATTATCTCTGTAAAGCAGCCGGGGCTGGAGCGTATTTTAGAATTTGAACTGGAGCATTTAGATGAATTAGGAGACCTGTGCAGAAAGCGCCTGATCGTAGAGATCATGGGAAAACACAGCAACATTATCTTCTGTAAAGAAGACGGAACTATCATCGACAGCATCAAACACGTTTCTGCCAGCATGAGTTCTGTAAGAGAGGTTCTGCCTGGCCGGGAATATTTTATTCCCCAGACCATCGCAAAGGAAAATCCTCTGGAAGTGACAGAAGACGTTTTCAAAAACTGTATTTCCACCTCTCCTACTTCTGTGCAGAAGGCTTTATACGGGCACCTTACCGGCATCAGTCCTATTATCGCCGAAGAGCTGTGCCACCTGGCTTCCATTGATTCTGACCGCTCAGCTACTGAACTGACAGAACCGGAGCTGATCCACCTGTATCATACCTTCCGTCTGATGATGGAGGATGTAAAAGACGGGCATTTTTCTCCCTCTGTTATATATGACGGTGACACTCCCATTGAATATGCCAGCGTTCCTCTCAGCTGCTACGACAGCAAGGGATATTGCAGGAAAGCTTATGATTCCATCAGTGCACTTCTGGAAAATTATTATGCCTCCAGGGACACTATTACCCGTATCCGTCAGAAATCTTCTGACCTGCGGCGTATTGTACAGACTGCCTTAGAACGCAGCTGCAAGAAATACGACCTGCAGTTAAAACAGTTAAAGGATACAGAGAAGCGGGAAAAATACAGGATCTATGGAGAGCTTTTAAACACGTATGGTTATGAGTTAAAGGGTGGGGAAAAGTCTTTTAAGTGCATTAATTATT
>OASW01000527.1_pt1 | contig 9931 bp, 7 predicted proteins | sample 1475831 | NCBI WGS metagenome assembly OASW01 (sample SAMEA2579927, study PRJEB22360) | human gut metagenome
CCATGTGGGGCGTCAAAATTGAGCAGACCAAAGACGGCAAACATTATGTCGCGGGTATTGGCCTCAGCATGGAGGACACGGAGGAAGGCAAACTGAGTCAGTTTCTGGTTGCCGCTAACCGTATCGCATTTATTGACCCGGCAAACGGGAATGAAACGCCGATGTTTGTGGCGCAGGGCAATCAGATATTCATGAACGACGTGTTCCTGAAGCGCCTGACGGCCCCCACCATTACCAGCGGTGGCAGTCCTCCGGTATTTTCCCTGACATCAGACGGAAAGCTGACCGCTAAAAATGCGGATATCAGTGGCAGTGTGAATGCGAACGCCGGGACGCTCAACAATGTCACGGTAAATGAAAACTGTACGATTAAGGGCATGCTGGAGGCGACTCAGGTCAGAGGTGACTTCGTTAAAGCTGTATCCAAATCATTTCCGAAACAGGCTGGTACGTGGGGTAACACGGAAACACCAAACGGGACGGTTACAGTCACCATCAGCGATGATCATAACTTTGACCGTCAAATCATTATTCCGCCCATTATCTTTAACGGAATAGCGTATAGCGATCCGGGAAGTGGTAATAACCCGGGAGGTACAAGATACACGGGTTATGGTTTTGAAGTTCGCAAAAACGGTGTATTAATCGCATCCAGAGAAACTAAAGGGGCCATTCCCGGTAGCTACAGTGCGGTTATTGATATGCCGAGTGGCAGGGGAAGCGTCACTCTGGAGTTTAAGGTTTTCCATAAAGGCAATCAGTGGGCAGGTAATATCACCGACTGTACGGTGATTGTGACCAAAAAAGCCGCTTCCGGCATCAGTATTCGTTGAAATTGTTATAACCCATATAAGGGCACCAGAAATGGTGCCTTTTTTATTGCAGAAAAGCGAGAGGTAATTATGCGTAAACTTTATGCCGCCATTTTGTCCGCAGCCATTTGTCTGGCCGTATCCGGTGCGCCTGCATGGGCATCTGAACATCAGTCCACGCTGAGCGCGGGGTATCTTCATGCCCGGACCAACGTTCCCGGCAGTGATGATCTGAACGGGATTAACGTGAAATATCGTTATGAGTTTACGGATACGCTGGGGCTGGTGACGTCATTCAGCTATGCAGGAGACAAGAATCGCCAGCTGACCCGTTACAGCGATACCCGCTGGCATGAAGATTCCGTGCGTAACCGCTGGTTCAGCGTGATGGCGGGGCCGTCTGTGCGCGTGAATGAATGGTTCAGCGCGTATGCGATGGCGGGTGTGGCTTACAGCCGTGTGTCGACTTTTTCCGGGGATTATCTCCGCGTAACTGACAATAAGGGGAAAACGCACGATGTGCTGACCGGAAGTGATGACGGTCGCCACAGCAACACGTCTCTGGCGTGGGGGACTGGCGTGCAGTTTAACCCGACCGAGTCCGTGGCCATTGATGTCGCTTATGAAGGTTCCGGCAGTGGCGACTGGCGCACTGACGGTTTCATCGTGGGTGTCGGTTATAAGTTCTGATTAGCCAGGTAACACAGTGTTATGACAGCCCGCCGTTTCAGGCGGGCTTTTTTGTGGGGTGAATATGGCAGTAAAGATTTCAGGTGTACTGAAAGACGGCACAGGAAAACCGGTACAGAACTGCACAATCCAGCTGAAAGCAAAACGTAACAGCACCACGGTGGTGGTGAACACGCTGGCCTCAGAAAATCCGGATGAGGCCGGGCGTTACAGCATGGACGTTGAGTACGGTCAGTACAGCGTTATTCTGTTGGTGGAAGGATTCCCGCCGTCACATGCCGGGACCATCACCGTGTATGAAGATTCCCGACCCGGTACGCTGAATGATTTTCTCGGTGCCATGACGGAGGATGATGCCCGTCCGGAGGCTCTGCGCCGTTTTGAACTGATGGTGGAAGAGGTGGCGCGTAACGCGTCCGCGGTGGCACAGAACACGGCAGCCGCGAAGAAGTCAGCCAGTGATGCCGGCACATCTGCCAGTGAGGCGGCAACCCATGCGACTGATGCTGCAGGCTCAGCGCGTGCAGCCAGCACGTCAGCCGGACAGGCCGCGACGTCGGCTCAGGAGGCGTCTTCCAGCGCAGGAACAGCATCAACAAAGGCCACAGAAGCATCAAAAAGTGCTGCCGCTGCAGAGTCCTCAAAAAGCGCGGCGGCCACCAGTGCCGGTGCCGCGAAAACGTCAGAAACGAATGCTGCAGCGTCACAAAAATCAGCAGCCACTTCTGCATCCACTGCGACGACGAAAGCGTCAGAAGCCGCCACTTCAGCCAGAGATGCGGCGGCCTCCAAAGAGGCGGCAAAATCATCAGAAACGAACGCCTCCACAAGCGCCAGCAGTGCAGCCTCCTCGGCAACGGCGGCAGGAAATTCCGTGAAGGCGGCAAAAACGTCCGAGACGAATGCTAAGTCTTCTGAAACGGCAGCGGAACAGAGCGCCTCAGCTGCGGCAGACTCTGAGACAGCAGCTGCATCATCGGCCCGTGAGGCGTCCATTAAGGCAGAGGAGGCAGCAGTCAGTGCCACCGCCGCCGGAAAATCGGCAGAAAGCGCCGCATCATCCGCTTCAACAGCCACAACGAAGGCTGGCGAAGCCACTGAACAGGCCAGCGCAGCAGCGAGGTCTGCTTCCGCAGCGAAGACATCCGAAACGAACGCGAAAGCGTCGGAAACCAGCGCAGAATCCTCAAAAACGGCTGCCGCATCGTCCGCCAGTTCGGCGGCGTCATCGGCATCATCTGCGTCTGCTTCAAAAGATGAGGCGACCAGACAGGCGTCAGCAGCGAGGGGCAGCGCCACGACGGCATCCACGAAGGCGACAGAGGCAGCTGGCAGTGCGACGGCGGCAGCACAGAGCAAAAGTACGGCGGAATCCGCGGCAACGCGCGCCGAGACAGCGGCAAAACGTGCAGAGGATATTGCATCCGCCGTGGCGCTTGAGGATGCGAGCACGACGAAAAAGGGGGTAGTACAGCTCAGCAGTGCGACCAACAGCACTTCCGAGTCACAGGCGGCAACGCCAAAAGCCGTTAAGGCCGCGTATGACCTGGCTAACGGGAAATACACCGCACAGGACGCTACGACAGCACAAAAAGGAATTGTCCAGCTCAGTAGTGCAACCAACAGCACATCTGAAACGCTTGCTGCGACACCGAAAGCAGTGAAAGCAGCTAATGACAATGCGAATGGTCGGGTACCTTCTGCCCGTAAGGTGAATGGTAAGGCGCTTTCAGCGGATATAACACTGACGCCGAAAGATATTGGTACGCTTAACTCAACAACAATGTCATTCAGCGGTGGTGCTGGTTGGTTCAAATTAGCAACGGTAACCATGCCACAGGCGAGTTCTGTTGTTTCAATTACGTTGATTGGTGGCGCTGGATTTAACGTGGGGTCACCTCAACAGGCAGGTATATCTGAACTTGTTTTACGTGCAGGTAATGGTAATCCGAAGGGGATTACTGGTGCTTTATGGCAGCGCACATTGACAGGGTTTACAAATTTTGCCTGGGTTAATACATCTGGTGATACTTACGATATTTACGTTGCAATCGGAAATTATGCGACTGGTGTAAATATTCAATGGGATTATACCAGTAATGCCAGCGTGACGATTCATACGTCACCAGCATATTCTGCTAATAAGCCGGAAGGGTTAACGGACGGTACAGTTTATTCACTCTATACGCCATCAGAGCAGTTTTATCCGCCTGGCGCACCAATCCCGTGGCCATCAGATACCGTTCCGTCTGGCTATGCCCTGATGCAGGGGCAGGCTTTTGACAAATCTGCATACCCGAAACTTGCAGCGGCTTATCCGTCAGGCGTGATCCCTGATATGCGTGGCTGGACGATTAAGGGCAAACCTGCCAGTGGTCGGGCCGTATTGTCTCAGGAACAGGACGGCATTAAATCGCATACCCACAGCGCCAGCGCATCCAGTACGGATTTGGGGACGAAAACCACATCGTCGTTTGATTACGGCACTAAATCCACGAATAACACTGGTGCGCATACCCATAGTTTAAGTGGCAGCACGAATGCAGCTGGTAATCACAGCCATAGAGATGGCCGTCGATTTAACCCCAGTGTTTTTAAAGATACTTATCAATATGGTTATACAAGCTCAGGTCAAAATACCTGGGGTGTACAAGGCTCAGTAGGTATGTCTACGGGGTGGTTAGCGAATACCAGTACAGATGGTAATCATAGCCATTCACTGTCCGGCACAGCAGCATCTGCAGGTGCACACGCGCATACTGTCGGTATTGGTGCTCATACGCACTCCGTTGCGATTGGTTCACATGGACACACCATCACCGTTAACGCTGCTGGTAACGCGGAAAACACCGTCAAAAACATCGCATTTAACTATATTGTGAGGCTTGCATAATGGCATTCAGAATGAGTGAACAACCACGGACCATAAAAATTTATAATCTGCTGGCCGGAACTAATGAATTTATTGGTGAAGGTGACGCATATATTCCGCCTCATACAGGTCTGCCAGCAAACAGTACCGATATTGCACCACCAGATATTCCGGCTGGCTTTGTGGCTGTTTTCAACAGTGATGAGGCATCGTGGCATCTCGTTGAAGATCATCGGGGAAAAACCGTCTATGACGTGGCTTCCGGCGACGCGTTATTTATTTCTGAACTTGGCTCGTTACCGGAAAATGTCACCTGGTTATCCCCGGAAGGGGAATATCAGAAGTGGAACGGCACAGCCTGGGTGAAGGATACGGAAGCAGAAAAACTGTTCCGGATCCGGGAGGCGGAAGAAACAAAAAACAGCCTGATGCAGGTAGCCAGTGAGCATATTGCGCCGCTTCAGGATGCTGCAGATCTGGAAATTGCAACGGAGGAAGAAAACTCGTTGCTGGAAGCCTGGAAGAAGTATCGGGTGTTGCTGAACCGTGTTGATACATCAACTGCACCTGATATTGAGTGGCCGACTTGGCCTGCAGAGTAATCAACGGCGCAGGGATGATTGAAGTGCCTCCCCGACCATTCAGATAGTCGGGGAGGAGATATTGGGATTATATGCAATCAGTTTTAGTAAAAGACTGAGGCTCTCGAAAAATCTTTCTCCAAAACCAGAATGCAATTGATTGATTTTGATAGGATCTATAACGCCGTTACCTTAAACGGCAAAATTACTCAAAAATAAACCTAATATATTGAATATAAAGGATTAATCATCTAATTCGCTCACCTTCTTATCGGAAACTGGGCTTACAGAGCTATAGCCGGTTGTATGTTCTTCATTGCGCGTGAACACACCCAGGCAGAATATCGCTGGATTTTGCTGTGCCGGTGGTGGCGTGTCTGCTGATCTGGCTGTTGGTTAATCGCTAAAGTCATCATGTCAGGGGAACACAGCAGGAGCTGGTTTTACATAAAAAAGCCCACCAGTGAAGTGGGCAACAGGAATGATTAATTATCTCAAAGAGAAACATCATGTTTCTCTTTGCAACTTCTAACATAAAAATGTGGAGAAATAATGGAACTTATATTAATTGGTGATTATATAACCAATCCCTTATGCAAAACAATATAGTCATTTATACCTAGCTGGTCTTATGCATACACCTAAATAGGTGTATTACGTAATGAAACAGACTGGCGAATATGTTTGAGCAAACTCCACCGAACCGCAGACGTTATGGTCATGTTGCATAGTGTTTGGGAATATAAAGAATTATATATGAGTTTGCTGTTTGTAACCTGAAAAACAATAACGAATGTTATAATAAACTTGTTTGTTGTGCTGCTTTCACATTTTCTCATTAATCTTACCAGTAATATTTTTGTTGCTTTGTTGTTTCTATTTTTTTATAAAAAAGAGGTGGTGTAGAGGAGGGAATACAGTGGATAAAAAACTAATTACATTTTTGTGCACACTTATAATTACTGGTTGCTCGAATGGGATCGGTGATTCACCTTTCCCTCCGGGAAAAAATGTAGAATTGGTTGGAATCCCTGGACAAGGTATTGCAGTGACTTCAAACGGTGCAACTCCAACACTTGGGGCCAACAACACTGATTTTCCTGAAGTTTCAATAATGAGCACTGGTGGGGCACTGCTTACTGTTTGGGCCAGACCTGTCCGTAACTGGCTTTGGGGATATACTCCGTTTGATTCAGTAAGTTTTGGAGAGAATCGGAACTGGAAGGTTGTGGATGGCAAAGATGCCGGTACAGTGAAATTTGTTAATGTTGCCCAAGGGACTTGCATGGAGGCCTTTAAAAACGGGGTGATACATAATACCTGTGATGATAATTCGTTATCTCAGGAGTTTCAGTTACTGCCTTCTACTAATGGTAATGTGCTTATAAGAAGTAGCGCCTTGCAGACGTGTATAAGAGCAGACTATTTAAGCAGAACTATACTGTCACCGTTTGCTTTTACAATCACCCTTGAGAAGTGTCCTGGTGCAAAAGAAGAAACGCAAGAAATGCTATGGGCAATAAGTCCACCTGTCAGAGCGGCAAAACCAAATCTGATTAAACCAGAATTAAGACCATTCAGACCATTGCCAATTCCACCTCATGACAAACCTGATGGAATGGAGGGAGTATGAAAAAATTATTATTCCTGTTAATGATTTTGCCGGGTATTTCTTTTGCAGATTTAAGCGACTTTAAAGTTGCAACCTGGAATTTGCAGGGCTCAAATGCACCGACAGAAAATAAATGGAACACACATGTTCGACAACTTGTCACGGGAAGTGGTGCTGTTGATATCCTGATGGTTCAGGAGGCTGGTTCAATACCATCTTCAGCTACACTAACGGAACGTGAATTTCGTACACCAGGTATCCCAATGAATGAGTATATCTGGAATACTGGAACGAATAGCCGTCCACAGCAGCTTTTTATTTATTTTTCGCGAACTGATGCTCTTTCTAATAGAGTAAATTTAGCGATAGTATCTAACAGAAGAGCTGATGAGGTGATTGTATTATCACCTCCAACAGTGGCATCGCGTCCGATCATTGGAATAAGAATAGGTAATGATGTTTTCTTCTCAACTCATGCATTGGCAAACCGAGGTATAGATTCTGGAGCAATTGTTAACAGTGTTTTTGAGTTTTTCAACAGACAAACAGATCCTATAAGACAGGCCGCTAACTGGATGATTGCAGGAGATTTCAACCGTTCACCTGCTATGTTATTTTCAACACTTGAGCCGGGAATCCGTAATCACGTGAATATTATTGCACCACCAGATCCAACGCAGGCCAGTGGTGGAGTGCTTGATTATGCTGTAGTTGGAAACTCAGTGAGTTTTGTGCTTCCCCTGTTGAGGGCTTCGCTGTTATTTGGGTTGTTAAGAGGGCAAATTGCCTCTGATCACTTTCCGGTTGGCTTCATTCCCGGAAGAGGAGCTAGAAGATGAGAATAATTATTACGATTTTGGTTTTATTGCTGACGGGATGTACTTCTGATGCGGTAAATCAACGAGGGCTTCTCACTCAGTTTGCTGGCAACAATGCTTCTGGAGATCCTGAACCCAGACCTGTGTTGGTTAATATTAGAAACGTTCTTACTGGTGGGATACTCAGAAACCCTGTAGGTCGTGACTTCAATGTAAATAATTGGGTTATATCAGAAGTAAAGACTAATGATTTGGATTTGATATCGGCACCGGGGGGGCATGTTCAGATAAAAAACCCTGATGGTAATGAATGCCTTGCAATTCTAAATGGGCAATTAGCAGTGGCTAAACAATGCACTGAAAGCAATCGCAATGCATTATTTACATTTATAACCAGTGAAACTGGAGCTGTGCAAATCAAGTCGATTGGAAATGGTCAATGTTTGGGGAATGGAGAAAGTGTTACAGATTTCAGGTTAACAAAATGTGTTAATGATCTGAGCCGTCCTTTTGATACGGTGTCGCCGGGATTACTTTGGATGCTGAATCCACCATTATCTCCGGCAATAATGTCTCCATTGACGATCTAATCCGGAATTATCAATAAAACCGCAGCACGTCGTAAGCAAGAGCGTGCTGTGGTTGGATGCTATTTTTTATTATTGTATATCTACTTCAGCATTTCCTGGGCAGGATATATTTTCTGTTTTCTGTGGAGTGAGCAGGTGATGTACAACTGCTTTATCCACACATAAATTGACTCCGGTAAGAGCTAATGTATGCCCATCACCATTTATTGTCAGTAACGGGCTGGAAAATTTCTCTGCCATCTTGCGAGCATTAATCCAGGGCGTTGTTGGGTCGTATTTGTGTGCAACAAACAGTAAACCCGAGGGCAGAACTGTATTTTTCAGGCGAGTTTTGTTCAGGTCGCTATGTATTGGCCACAATTCACAAAAATCAGGTGAATCAGAGCGTCCATTGTCAAAGTTAATAGCTGGGAAGGCATTCGCAAGAGCGTCTTTTCGGGATTTTCTCTCTTCTGGTGTTAATTTCTCATCTCCCTGATCAACACAAAGGATTACCCCCAAAGCATCGCTTGACTCTTCTGAGGCTATTGGAGCACTGAGCGCAGTTTCAATTTCATTACTGACAATCCCCTGTGAGAACTGGCGTATGGCAGTTGCAAGGGTTGGCCATGATGAACGCCATAATAGAAGGTCTGTTGTTAATGATATGAGTTCATCTGAAGATATATTTTCTCCCTTGCTGTCGATTAAAGGTCTGTGATGCAATTTTAATAACAGGTCGTGGAACTGAGTTATTGCCTTATCTCTGTCTGAAGAAAGCGGGCAACTTTTTGTACGCGCACACCAGGATGCAAAGCGATCAAACGTTTCCTGATAACTTTGTGCCTGTTTGAGTTGCCATGTGAAGTTGTCCTCCAGGTCATCAATATCGACGACTCCATCCAGAACGATAGATCTGACGTTGTAAGGAAAACGTTCTGCATATAAGGCTGCAATTTGTGTTCCATACGAATACGCCACGGCTGTCAGTTGTTTATCACCCAAGGCTTGCCTAATACGATCAATATCATATACAGCCTCGTTAGAGCCTATATGGCGAATGACTTCGGCTCCGGTATTATGGATACATGCATTAATTTTATTTAATACTCGTTGCTTTTCGGTTATGTTTTCCTGAATTTCTGTATCTGATTGCTGGCAGTTTATTGTCGGAGTGGACTGTCCGACGCCTCGAGGATCAAATCCAATAATATCCCATGACTCACGCAGATTTGTGACTGGCCAGTCAAAGTTAATATAAGGATTTATGCCTGGTAACCCGGGCCCACCACTTATTATCAGGATGCTTCCTTTATGCTTGCTTTTTGCTGGCAATTTTGTCAACGCTAGTTTGACTTGTGATTTTTTTTCATAAGAAGCATCTCCGCCTGTGTCTGTATATTTTAATGGAACAGACAAATAACCACATAGTAAGTCAGGAGACGGTTTTTCCTCACCAAACCAGTGGTTGAATTGACTGGTCATACAGGATTGCCACTCGATCTGCTGGGCAGATACGGTTACGGGTAGAAGTAAGGTTAAAACAATCTTGAAATGAGCAATTATCTTTCGCATTATGCCTCTGAATATCAGTATAAATATAAAATTTGAATATATTGCCCCCTGTGTTGCGGTAGGGGGCTACACGTTACGGATATTGGTCAAATGAGTACAAAATTAGAGAATGTTGTTTACTTTGAATAGCAGATAAACTCCCCGGGGCTATGCATTACCACCGGGGAGATTTTAGTTAACGGTGTTAAAAGGTGTACTTAAGACCAGCAGTAGTGATGAAATTATAGTTTTCTATGCCTGCACCATTTTTGCTGTATTCAGAAGTATTATCATTATGGTCATAAAGTGAAGTATCACCTTTCTTATTCGTAACCCGATTCCATGCGCCTTCAACATAAACTTTTGCGTTAGGCGTTACGTAATAACCTGCATTGACTGCAACAGAATAGTAATTTTGGTCTT
>OASW01000530.1_pt1 | contig 9878 bp, 7 predicted proteins | sample 1475831 | NCBI WGS metagenome assembly OASW01 (sample SAMEA2579927, study PRJEB22360) | human gut metagenome
TAAATCTCTGTATAAAATATTGCGGAATTTGCTCATAAAAGGTATAAAAGTAAGGAAGAGATTAATAAAACGTAAAAATTGCATGAATTGCAATGGGAGGAAAAACGTGAAGATTACAGATTTTTTCAGTCTTTTAGGAGGACTGGCATTATTCCTTTACGGAATGCAGATGATGAGCAACGGACTTGAGGCAGCAGCAGGAAACAAGATGAAACAGATTCTGGAAAAGCTGACTGCAAACCGTTTTCTGGGTGTTTTGGTAGGTGCCGGAATTACAGCCGTTATTCAGTCTTCATCAGCCACCACAGTTATGGTCGTGGGCTTTGTAAACTCAGGCATGATGACTTTAAAACAGGCCGTATGGATTATTATGGGTGCCAATATCGGTACCACAATTACCGGACAGTTAATTGCCCTTGATGTCGGTCAGCTGGCGCCGCTTTTTGCTTTTGCAGGTGTGGCTTTGATTGTGTTTGTGAAGAAACAAAAGGTACATCACTATGGTTTGATTGTAGCCGGACTCGGTATTCTGTTTATTGGTATGGAAATGATGAGCGGCGCAATGATGCCTCTTAGAGAGTCTGAGGCTTTCGTCTCTCTTATGACGAAATTCTCCAACCCGGTACTGGGCATTCTGGCAGGTATGATATTTACAGCTCTTATTCAGTCTTCTTCTGCGTCTGTAGGTATTCTGCAGGCCCTTGCATCCAGCGGACTGATTGGACTGCCAAATGCAGTATTCGTACTGTTCGGACAGAACATTGGTACTTGTATTACAGCAATTCTGGCTGCTATCGGCACAAACAGAAATGCAAAACGTACTACAGTGATTCACCTGATGTTCAACATTATCGGTACGACTATCTTTACCATCGTATGTATTCTGACTCCGCTGACCTCACTGGTGGAAAACTGGACACCGGGAAATGTTTCAGCACAGATTGCAAATATGCATACATTATTTAACATTGTAACAACACTGCTCCTTCTTCCATTTGGAACTTATCTGGCAAAACTTGCTGTCAAGATTCTTCCGGAGAAACAGGAAGAAATGGAAGGTGTTATGCACATGGAGTTCATTCATCCAATGGAAACCAAAAGAGATACTCAGATTGGTCTTTCCGCTATTGCGGTTACGGGTATTAAGAACGAACTTCACCGTATGATTGGCATGGCAAAAGAAAATGTAGAAAAGAGTTTTGTATGTGTGAAAGATGGAAAGAGAGAACTCTTAGAGGAAGTCAGAGAGCGAGAGGAATATATTGATTATCTGAACAAAGAGATTTCCAAATATATTTCCAAGGTGCTGGTAAATGAAAGCAATCCGGGAGATTCCCAGTACATCAGCGCGCTTTTTAAAGTGTGCGGAAACGTAGAGAGAATCGGCGACCACGCCATGAATATCTGCGAATATACCAAGATGATTGAAAAACAGGGAATTACCTTCTCTGCAGAAGTAAAAGAAGAAATGGATGAAATGCGTGAAATTTGTGGAAAAGCTTTAGATTTTCTGTCACAAATTGAGGATAACTCCGGAAAGAACATTCAGGCTATCGAAGACTTTGAGCAGAAAATTGACGATATGACAGAGGACTACAGACAGAAGCAGATGGTTCGTATGCAGAAGGGAACCTGCTCAGAGGAAGGCTGTATTATCTACTCTGAAATGCTGACAGATTTTGAACGTATTGGTGACCATATTCTGAACATTGGACAGGAAATGGGTATGGGAAAAGTCGGAGCATAAGAAAACATTTATGAATATTTTGTAGATTAGAGGCTGTGGCATTAAGCACACTATGTGTTTCTTGCCACAGCCTTCATTGCTGACACAAAGAAACCCCTAATTCCCTCAAGATTAAGGGAATTAGGGGAGTTGAATAGGCGAATCCTATTTTTTATTCGCTTGTTCTTATTCTGTCCACCAGACTGCCTGTTTGCATTCTCTTATAAAGCAGTGGTGGAATCAGAGCACAGATTCCAAAGGCTATCATAAAGAGCAGGAGATTTTTTAGGACAGGAACGCAGAACGTCATACCGTAAATGTTCATAAAATGAAAAATCACATATCCCAAAGGCACTCCCGCCAGAAGGGAAAGCAAGACGGAGATTACGCCGTATCCGAGACCTTCTGTCATAAGTACCCGTCTTATTTGCTTTTGCGTCATCCCCAGGCTTTCCAGTACAGCGAATTCTCTGGAACGCTCCTGCACGCTGGCAGTCATCATATTAAAATAATTCATGAGCGTCAGAAGCGCCAGAATCAGTCCCAGGCCATTTCCAAAGACTTTTATTTGAGTTTCCGTTTTTGACATATTTTTATAGGATTCCAGCTTGGATTGGAAACCAACGCGCTTTTCACCTGCGAAGATTTGCTTTATCTGTGCTTCTGTTTCTTTGGAAAAAGGTTTCTCATAATCTGCATAAACTACTTCAATGGGGAACTCGCCTGCAAGTTTTTCCGCAAATTTTTCACTGACTATAATCTGTGGGTTGTAGCCACCGGAAAAAGAGGCGGGAGAATTCGAAAGAGCAGCGATTTTTACAGAATACATCTGCTGGCTTTTTCCGGGAAAGTAAAAAGTCAGATTTTTTCCCACGGCTTCTTTTGGGGATACCCAGTAGTTCTTTTCCAAGAGGGCAATTTTTCCTTCAAGAAACAGGGTTTTATCCAGCGTATTTCCCAGTTCTTCGTTTAATACGTCAAATTCTGTTTCGCTGATACCCACCAGACGGCTTCCAAACATGTTATTCATAGTTTCCGTATCTTTTTTATAGGCGTCCATGGTTTCATTATAATTGCCGCCCGGTGTCATTCTGGACTCAAACAGCCGTTTCAGATACCCTCCCAGTGCCTCTTTCTGATAAGGAATACAGATATCTGTGGTTTTGACTGTTCGTATATTCTTTACACCGGGAACGGATTTTAGCTTCTGCAGTTTCTCAGAGGTAAAAAGCTGTGTTTCATCTTCGCGGAGCATGGTATTATTTTCCAATGCAATATCGCTGTCAGAAATAGTATTCAGTACGCGTTTGGAATCATATTCCATCAAAAGTATACTTACAATCAGAAAAAGCGAAAGCACAAGAAAGAACGAGGTTAAAATAGCAAAGGTCTGTTTTTTTCGACGGAACATATTTCGCCATGCCATGGCTCTTATGCTGTTGCTGCCTTTGGCTTTTGTTCTTTTGGACTGGAATTTTAAATCGGCTTCTGTATAACGTACAGCCTCCATAGGAGCACATTCCCCTACAATTTTTGCAGGTTTTCTGGCACTGATAAAGACAGTAAAAGCAGAGAAAATCCCTGCACACAGACAGATAATTCCATAGAGGAGAGGGGTATGTACGGCTTTTATCCCATCTCCGGGATCCAACAGGCGGATGGCCTGGGGCAGAATCTGATTTAACATAATCAGTCCCAGGAGAAGCCCCAGTGGAATTCCTCCTGCGGCATTCCAGAAGGCTTGAAGATAAACCAGGTGCCGAAGCTGGGGAGTCGTCATGCCAAGAGTCCGTAACTGCCCAAAGTAACGGATATCTTTGGCAATGGAAATATAAAGCGTATTGTAAATAAACAGATACCCTGCGCTGAAAATCATGAAAAGTAAAAAAATGATGCCTGCCGCTGTTTTCAGGTAGTAGAAAATTAAATCCGGGTCCGATTCCAGAATCTGGCGGTCGGACAGATTCAGCTGTTTTTCCAGGGCTGAAATATTTTTCTGGGTATACAGAGAATGTTTTAAGGAAAGGAACAGGTAACCTTGTCCATAGCTTGTCTGGTCAGCGCCCGTAGTTTCGTAAAAAGCTTTTGATACAAACCCTTTGGACTGTCCCGTATAATCTTTGAAATAGCCGGAAAGAGTAAAGGTTTCCGTAAAAATACTCTGGTCTGCTTCCTGGGCAGTCTTTGGCTCTTCTTCTGTAATATTGTAATAGGTGACAGGAATTTTCATGCCAAGGGTGGGATTCTGAATACCCAGTTCCTTCAGGGCGTCTAAAGAGAGCATGATTTCGTCCTTGTTCTTTGGAAAACATCCCTTTACAGATTCAAAAGCAGGAAGAAGCTGTTTTTTCCACCCTTCTTTGTCACTGTAAAACAGTTTCACCATACTGGAATATTGGCCGTTTCCCTGGGTAATCATGGCACACTTCACTTCCAGCCCCGAGGCGCGGATATAATCCAGTTGTTTTACTTTTTCTATCTGGTCAGGGCGGGGCTCTGTCAGGGCGATGTCGTAATCTCTGCCGGACATCATAAGGTTTCGCCTGGAAAGCGCCTGGGTGTACTGGATTCCGATTCCGATAACGGTTATCAACAGGAAGGAAGTCAGAATAATGGCAAGGATGGTAAGGAGGTTTCGCTTTCTGTTTGCCTGATAAGTGGTGCGGGCTATGCGGGAAATGGTCTTTTTATTGTTTACTTTAATCATAAATCCCACCTCGGCAGATTCGTCCGTCTTCCAGCCGGATTATCCGCTGGGACATCTGGGCAATTTCTTCATCATGGGTAATCATGACCACAGTCTGGTTCAATTGTTCCTGGCTGATTTTTAAAAGCCCCAGAACGTCCTGTCCGGTTCGGGTATCCAGATTACCGGTGGGTTCGTCGGCCAGTACAATGGCAGGTTTGGCCGCCAGAGCTCTGGCCAGAGCGGTTCTCTGTTGTTGGCCGCCGGAAAGCTGGCCGGGCATGGCATAGCGCTTTTCAGACAATCCCAGCATGTCCAGAATGTGGTTTACATAATCCTTGTCCGGCCGGATACCATCCAACTGAATGGGAAGCACTACATTTTCATACACATTCAGCAGGGGCAGGAGGTTGTAATTCTGAAAAACAAAACCGATTTTTCTGCGCCGGAAAATGGTCAGGGAATCTCTGTCCATCAGGGAAATATCCTGTCCGTCTGCCAGCACCCGTCCCGAAGTGGGGTTATCCAGACCGCCCAGCATGTGCAGCAGCGTGGATTTGCCGCTGCCCGATTTGCCTACAATAGACAGAAATTCGCCTTTTTCTACGGAGAGATTGACGCCGTCCAGGGCTTTCACAACCGTGTTTCCCAGCGGATAATATTTTTTCAGATTTTCTGCTTTTAAGATAGTCATAGAAATACTCCTTTCGATTTCTGTATTTTGCATTACAGTAACTATAGCAGAATAATCTTTCCACATTCTGTCTCAAAAGTGACAGTTTTGACAGATTTCAAAAGTATACGGAATTCGAAAGAGCATGTCTGGAAAGAAACACCGAGAAGTCGCTGCCTTTGCCTGGGGAAGAATCCACTTTGATATACCCGCCCTCCTTCGCCAGAATTTCCCTGGCAAGATACAGCCCGATTCCCAGACCTTTTTCTTGAGACACAGAAGGGGAGCGGTAAAACCGCTGAAAAATCATGCCCTGTTCTTTCTCTGAAATTCCCGGTCCCTGGTCCCGGACATGAATACGGATAAAGGAATCGTAGCTTTCTGCAAAAAGCTGAATTTCAGAACCTTTGGGGGCATATTTTACAGCGTTGTTCAGTATATTTCCCAGGGCTTCTGCTGTCCATTTCATATCGAAAAATGCCTGGAAATCTTCGCCAGAAATCTGAAAGGAAATATGTTTTTTCATGGCCTGCAGCTCTTCCGCCTGGCAGACAAGCCCCAGAAGCTCTGCTGTACCGGAAAAGGCGGGATGAAGAGCAAGCATGTCACTTTCCAGATAAGAAGAATGTACCAGTTCTTTCATAAAGAAATCCAGTTTTTCTGTCTGTGCCTGTATTTTCTGCGTCAGGGCTCTGCTCTGGTCATCGATTTCCGCCTCGGCCAGAAGTCCGGTGTACAGCATGATATTGGTCAGGGGAGTACGTACCTGATGAGAGATGTCAGCAATCAGAGATTTTACCACATTGCGCTCTTCATCTGCCTTTCGATAACTGGCATTGGAAATATCTAAAAGACGGTTTATCCGCTCAGAAATGGCAGCATCTGCAGATTCATCAAAAACAGCCAAAGTCTTCTGGCCGTCCAGGGCTCTGTCCAGGATTTCCAGTATATGATTCATTTGTTTGTCCAGATTTTTCCGATACTGAACCATGGCGAACAGGCACACAGACAGCAGCAGAAGCAGAACAAGGATTCCCAAAAGCAATAGTTTCATTTCGCATTCTCCCACATATACCCTTTTCCGTAAATCGTTTTGATGTACTGGGGATTGGAAGGTTTTTCTTCCAGTTTATCCCGCAGTCTGCGGATACCTACAGACAGGGCGTTGTCCTCTACATATTCGGTTCCGTCTTCCCAGACCCATGCCAGAAGCCGCTCCCGGGTGAGGATTTTTCCCTGGTTAAATACGAGAAGATAGAGAATTTTCTGCTCAGTGCGGCTTAATTCTATGGCTTTTCCGTCCTTGTAAAATTCCATGGTGGAAAAGGAGAAGCGAAAAGGTTCCTGCATATACTCTGATTCCTGTTTGGGACTGATTCTGCGCAGCAGCGCCCGAATACGCGCCCGAAGTACCATGGTGCTGAAGGGTTTGGTGATATAGTCGTCTGCTCCGCATTCCAGCCCCCGTACAATGTCCAGTTCCATGTCACGGGCAGTCAGGAGGATAATGGGAACCTTGCTTTCTCTGCGGATGTCCTGGCAGAAGGCGAAGCCGCTGCCGTCAGGAAGATTGACGTCTAAAAGCAGCAGGTCAAAGGTCTGGCTTTTTAAGGCTGCCGCCGCGTCTTTGACTGTGCTGCATACGGTAAAGGAAAAATCTTTGTCTTTTAAAGCCATCTCCATGCCAAACGCCAGTTCCTCATCATCTTCCAGTATCATGATATAGTTCATAGTCCTGTTTTATCCTTTCCCATTGTTCTTGCAAAACGTTGCTCTATTGGGATTATTGTACCTGTCTTGTTGTACATTTTCAAGTGTGTGTGGTATGATTAAGAAACACAAAGCCAAATGCCAGGCTGGCAGACTGAGAAAAATGAGGACAAAAAGACATGAATAAAGCAAAACAGATACTTTTAAAAGCCCTTTCTTCGCCGGATTCCAGGCTGGATGTGGAGAAATCCAGAAAGCTGATGAATCTGAAAGCCTTAGACCCGTTAAAGCCTTTTTACCGGACTTTAGATACAAAGTTTTACCGGGAAGGACGGGAGATTCCCCTTCGGATTTATTTTCCGGACAGTGAATCTTATCAGACTGCAGAGGCAGTGCAAAAGGGCGACATGACGGATAACATTTACCCTGTGCTGCTGTATATTCACGGCGGTGGGTTTGTGACGGAAAGTGTGGATTCCTACAGCCGGGTATGCCGGAATCTGGCAAAGCACACCCGTCATGTAGTGGTAGCTATTGACTATCCCCTGGCGCCGGAACACCGGTTTCCTACACAGGTGGAGGACTGTTACGCTGTGGCAAAAGCGGTTTTTGCGGACAGGAATCTGCTGAATGCAGACCCGGACTCCATTACCATTATGGGAGACAGCGCAGGAGGAAATCTGACTGCGGCTGTGACCTTAATGGCAAGAGACAGAGGGGAGTTTGCGCCGCCCAGACAGATACTGATTTACCCCTGTGTCAACAACAATTACCGGGAGAACAACGGCTTTGCTTCCCTTATGGAGAACGGGCAGGATTACCTGTTGACACGGCAGAATATGGCGGATTATCTGGACTATTACCAGTCTTCAGAGAGGGACAGAGAAAACCCTTATTTTGCTCCGCTTCTGGCAGAGGATTTCACCAATCTGCCGAAAACTCTGATTATTACCGGGGAATTTGACCCGTTAAGAGACGAAGGAGAGGCCTTTGCTGCAAAACTGGCAAAAGGGGGAAACCAGGTGGAATGTCATAGAATTGCAGACGGGATTCATGGATTTTTTCTGCTGGAAACCTTTCATCCGGCAGTGAAGAAGACTTATGAATATATAAATGAATTTCTGGAAACAGAGGGGATACAGGATTAAAAAAGGGGGAAAAAATTGTGCCAGGAAGAGGAAGAAAATGGCGCTCACTGGAGAATACAGCCAAAATATTTCCGGCTACCAGCGGGAAAAAGGATGAGAGGGTGTTTCGGATTTCCTGCCAGATGAAGGAAGCTGTAGAGCCGGAAAAGCTGCAGAGGGCGCTGGATTTATGTGTGGAAGACTATGCCCTTTTTCTCTGTGTACTGCGGGGCGGACTCTTTTGGAACTATCTGGAGGAAACTCATTTAAGACCGGTGGTGAGGGAGGAATACAAGCCGCCCTGCAGTCAGATTTATGTCCGGGATCAGAAGAATCTGCTGTTTGAAGTGACTTATTACCGGAAGCGGATTAACTTTGAAACTTATCATGCCCTTACAGATGGAACCGGGGCTATGCAGTTTGTAAAATCTTTGCTTTATTATTATCTCAAAGAACTGCACCCGGATAAGGTGAGCGGTACGGCGGACCAGGTAAGGCCTGACGCCACAGCGGCAGAGATGTCGGAAGACAGTTTTGAGAAATACTATTCCGACCGGGGAAAAGAGGAAAAAATCCCGAAATACCGGGCGCATCAATTACATTACCGGAAGACGGAATACCACATGCTGCACCTGACAGAAGGAATCTTGTCAGTGAAGGAACTGCTGGAAACGGCTCGTTCTTACGGCACGACGCTGACCGTATATCTCACGGCTGTCTATTTGTGCGCCATTGCACAGGATATGAGTGAAAAGCAGAAGAAAAAGCCGGTGGCCTTAATGATTCCCGTGAACCTGAGAAACTATTTTCCCTCGGATTCGGTACGAAACTTTTTCGGGTGGATTGATATTGGATATGATTTTTCCAGCCAGAGTGAAAAGCTGGAAGATGTTATCGCGTTTACGGCAAAATTTTTTAAAGAAGAGCTGACGCCCCAGCGGATTGCGGCCAGAATGAACGGTTTTATGCGTATGGAGAAAAATCCTTTTATGCGGGCGCTTCCCCTGCCTTTGAAACTGTGGGGCATGCAGGCCGGAGCCAGACTGTCTTCTGCCAATGGAACCGCTGTGTTTTCCAATATCGGAAAGATTACGATGCCGAAAGAATGCAGGGAATATATAGACTGGTTTGATTTTTATACCACGACGCCCAAAATGGAAATTTGTATGTGTTCCTTTGAAGATAATCTGACTATCAGCTTTACTTCCCAGTTTGCAGAAAGCCATGTGGAGCGGAATTTTTTCCGTATGCTGACAGAACAGGGGACAGCGGTGCGTATTATTTCCTGGAATGAGGAAGACTGGAAAGGGGGAGAATGAGTATGCAGTACTGCAGTAAGTGCAAAGTTTCCATAGAGACGCCTCATAAGAGATGTCCCCTTTGCCAGGGGAAGCTGGAGGGAGAAGGTGAGGAGGAGAGCAAGCTGTTTCCCGACTTGTCGGGAGAGAAATCCAGAGTGTTTCTGGGATTTAAGGTGTTTACCTTTTGCTGTATAGCGATTCTTGTTCTGGGGTTGGCGGTCAATCTCATGTTTCCCGCACCGGTATTCTGGGCAGGCTTTTTGGCGGCGGCTGTTGTCTGTATGTGGATTCTCACGGCAGCGGCCTTTATCAAAAGACGGAATCTGCTGAAAAATACGTTGTGGCAGATGGTGCTTTTGTGTGTGGTGTTTCTGTTCTGGGACTTTCTGACCGGGTATCGGGGCTGGTCTTTAGAGTACGGAATTCCTGTGGTAATTCTTCTGGTATTTCCTGTGCTTACGGTCATTGTGAAGCTGATGAAGCTGCCGGCATCTTATTATATGATTTACTATCTGCTGGCCTGTGCAGCAGGGCTTTTGCAGCTTCTGTTCTGGCCTGCGGGACTGGTGCAGATGCATAGAGTCTGTGTGCTCTGCGGTGCGGTATCGGCCCTTGTTTTTGCGGGGCTTGGGATTTTCCAGGGGAAATATGTCTG
>OASW01000541.1_pt1 | contig 9687 bp, 10 predicted proteins | sample 1475831 | NCBI WGS metagenome assembly OASW01 (sample SAMEA2579927, study PRJEB22360) | human gut metagenome
TAACAACATTCCACAGTACAATGTCTGTCAGAGCCGGAGCCTCCCATGCCTGTTGAATAAAACCCCGGATGCTTCCCCCGATTCTTCAAGTAATACTTCGGTTATTTACACTATTTTATCCCTGTTGAATTTGGTTAAGCCGGTGCAGACGCGCCGGGAAACGCACGCCTGAACCGGCACATTAAAATACAATACAACCCCCTGTTACTGGAGATACGAATGGAATGACGAGGCAGCCTGTCAGTCACAGGAGGGCTGTTGGCTCAAAATCAACGGAAAGGCCACCAACACCGGAATTAAGCTCCACAGTCCCCGCACTGGCAATCCATTCCCGGGAACGGCATTACCGCAAACTGCTCCGGAGGCAACCATTACAGCCTCTGTAACGGATTATCAGCCCTGGCATCTTCCGACGGCACCTCCTGCCGCCCCCACGCCCTGCTGTATACCCCGGTACCGCAGCGTGGGCAGCACTTTTCCCCCTCATAATCTTCGTCACACATCACACAAAACCACTTTCTCACCTTCACCGTATAATCCGGAACCGTCATGCCCTGCAGATGCAAACGACGGGCCTCTTTCTCTGCCGGGTCAAGCCAGGTACATCGCAGCAGGATTTTTTCAGCGACAGTCATCTGGTCATGTTCAAACCACGGTGGTTGTCCGTCATTGCCCCGCTGAAGTGTTAACGGGCATCCACAGGACACACAGCACAAAACGTCCTGTCGGTTGTGCTTCGCAGCTTCTTTCGCCGTAACAAAATGGCCTTTGCTGTCATTCGCCATATAACAGTTCAGAATTCGCATATTTCCTCCTGAGTTGTCCGGGGAATACTGAATCCTCCGGTCTGGCAGTTTGTGCAGTACTGCTCCCCATAATAATCGTGGTGACATTGTCTGCAGTGCCAGCTGGCTTTACGCACCACGGGTAAGGCATCCGGTACGAATTGCTGCAGACGTTTAATCAACTGTATTTCTCTGCGCTCCGGCCTGACATAAGGGCACTGTTGACCGTGCTCTGTCAGCCTGTCGTCAGTGTGTTCAAACCAGGGAAGTTCAGTGTCGTATTGCGGATGGTATCTGAGTGCACTGCCACACAAGTGGCAGGTGTAGTGAGCATAAGGTGCGGCCTGTGCAGTACGGGCGCCCGTCAGACGTCCGTTGCTATCAAGAGCGAGAAAGGATTTTGCGTACATAGTATATGTTCCTTACCGTCAGACGACACGCAGGCAACAGCCGTCCCGGTACGGGCAGCGTGGTCAGGGTGTGAATGGCGGTTCAGTTAAAATCTGGACTGGAGTTTGGGTAAAGCAGGCTGGTTGCTGTTACAGCACTGTGGTTGTCACACAATGGAACACTGACGTAAAAAACAGTCAGTGGGCGAGTGGATACATCGTTGCCGCCAGACAACAACCCATACTTTTGGTTTGCCGGATATTGGCGCGCCAGTCGTGCTCAACTCCGGCTACAGCCAAAATTGCGCTCACCGGTACCGTTGACTTTGGTGTACTCTTTCGCGAGATAGTCAGCACGCTTCAGCATATCCCGTAAACCAGCATCATCATCGCGTTCCAGCCACACCGCCGGCCAGGCCGGAAAATGCACCAGCGTGGCATGGCACCCGACATCCACTCCCAGGGCACTGCACCACGCCTGTTTAATCATTCCGGCCAGTGACCCCGGAGCGCGGTAATCGCCGGCACGACACCAGGTATCCCGGTTGACCAGCAGCAGCAGGTGATAGTGTTTTTTGCCTTTAAGCTCCCCGAACTCCCGGGCCCAGGCGTAATGCAGGGTCGAGGAATGCACGCGTTTACCTTCCCGATGCTTACGTTTCTGGTAAGCGTCGATTCGGGCTTTCAGGGCATTGATGAAGCGGGATATCACAGCCGCGTCCGTTGCTGCCGGTACATCCGGGAGACGCAGATCAACCCGCAATGCCGTCAGACGGGGATGAACATCCAGTGCGTGCCGCACCGTCTCACGAATACGTTGCTGCCAGAAGGGGTTGTATTTGTAGGTCATGGTTAAATCTCCGTATGGTTTCGTTCATACGGATTAACCACGCCGTAAAAAATGCGCAGAGTCCCTGAAGTGATCTCCAACCAGGCAATATCTCAGGCACTCTGAGATAACCCGACTGTCGTCTCCGGACTGACGGCTGAATTTTCAGCGTTGTTTTTTTAATGCAAAAAGCCGGTTACGGATAAGATTGTGAGGAGGACGTGATGGTGATACGCAAAACGGTGTGCAGGGATTGTGATAACGCCATCCCTCATAATACGGAATGTTGCCCGGGCTACGTGTCAGCAGATCCCTTCGATTATTACCGAAATACCGATCGTCTGCTTTGTCTACTGACGTTACTGCCTGTGCTGATTCTGGCTGTCGTTTCAGGCGTCAGTGTATTTGTACTGTTGCAGTAGGTAAAAGGGGAGAGATTAGCCGGAGTCAGCGGAGCAGAGCGCCCCGCCACCTCTGCGTTTGCTGTGCCAGACAGTGACAGTAACGCACCAGCTCCCCGATAAATACGAGAAAACCTCAGCAGAGGTCGGTAATGCCCGAAAATCGGCCCATTACCGCCTACACCTCCGTACACCATTCCCTTTTGATTTCGAATTCTTTGTTGTCGCTATACCGCTTAACGTTCCCGGTATTATCCTGGTTCCCGACAACAGGAACATATTCAGCTTTTAATAACCTGAGAAGAGCCAATAAGAATCACAAAGCGGATAACACCTGGCGCGATGCAGTTGTGATTACCGAACGCTCAGATGACATATTTCCAGACTGAAGCGGGAACACGATCGTAAAGCTTGTTCATTGTCAGTTCTGCCAGTCGGTGATCGACCGCAGAGTTGAAGGCTTCCATCTCCGCTGGAGTAAGCTTATAACGCGTGTGGGAAATCACTTTTTCCAGTGTCTCCCGGGATGAACAACGACGGAACTGCTCTGGTTTTAACTTCCATTAGCCTCTCATCACTTTATGCTGCAATTAACGTGATACTGTCAGCATACCGTACCAGACTGACATTCTGGTACCCTCCCCAAACTCATTACTCCCGTACCACCACTTAACCGGTCTCTCAGACTGTCACTCACCAGGTCGGTGTCAACGACGGATGCTTAATGCACTCTGTTCACGTGCGTTGCTGGTACGTTTTATATACGCAGGTTATACGCCAGCTATCAGGGATAGCGCAGTCTGTTGCTACTGCGTTCTCATCATGCCCACTGATCACACTCACCGTGTTTATTTCACATATATGAACTCATGTATTTGATCTCATGTGTTTGCTCTCTCTTATATATTTATAATACCAATCAGACAGTCTTATCCCATCGGTGATACCTGTCGCCTGCCCACCGGACACGGTCTGCCCCATCGTAACCGCCCCGTAAATAACTCTGCAATTATCAGAACGCCAGTTTTCCCCTCTTCCTCACGAAAATCATCCCTTCTTTATCGCGCGCGCGTGCGGAAGCATCGTTTCGTAACAACCACCCGGCATACCGGTACGGCTCAGCCACCGTAACCTCCCCGTTTATCTCCTGGCGGTCACATTCCCGATTATTTTTTACGTTTCTCCCCGGTTGTTATGCCGGTGAAGGTGGTGCGTTGTTTTCATGACCACACCGGCTGGTTTAACAACATCCGGAGGAACATTCTCATGATCACCCCAGTTTCACTGATGGGTGACCAGATGGTCGACATGGCATTTATCACTCAACTGACCGGCCTGACCGATAAGTGGTTTTACAAACTCATCAAGGATGGTGACTTTCCTGCGCCCATCAAAATGGGCCGCAGCTCCCGATGGCTGAAAAGCGAAGTGGAAGCCTGGCTGCAGGCGCGTATTGCACAGTCCCGTCCGTAATTCTTAACCGTTCATCTGCAGCAGACGCAGTCTCCGGCCTGCCGGCGGCGTTCTGCTGCCTGTTATCCCCCGTGAGGAATATGAAAATGAAACCACAGTATCAGACCCGTTACGAGCTGCTCCACGAAAGCTACCAGAAATGGCTGACCGGCTTCACCCGGCACGCCGTATCCTGGGGCGTGTGTCATCCGAATATCTACTACTTCCATAATCTGACGCCCGGGTGGGTGTCATTCAATGGTGAAAAACCGGAGATTGCCATCGTACCCCAGAGTCTGCACCGGCTGATTTATGGTCCGGACAAACGGACCACGCCGCCCCTGGATGATGATCTGATAGTGAATTTATGCACCAGTGAACATCTGCTGGTTCATCATCCGATGCTGGAAGGCATTCTCCTGTCTGAATGTGAACGTCTGAGGCAGCGTTCGCTGGCAAATAAACTGATCAGCCTCTTCCGTCAGTTTGGTGGCACGGAGTTGCGCCTCAAACTGGTCTGGCTTTGCTGGCTTGATTTAATGACCGGAAACTGCCTTGACGACTGGACGGAGAATCTGAAACGGAAATCAGAAAAAGAGCTGGAGGAATGGATCATCAACCGTCAGAAGCAGAGCGCAGCACTGACGGATCTGATGGATCAGTACGTGCTCCTGGCATACCGCACAACGGTTGACGATAAGCGCACCTGATGCCAGTTGTTTCAGGGAAGCTGGTATCCGGGCAGGGTGCCAGGGCTGACTGAACGGCCTGTCTGCCTGCCGTTTCGCTCTCCGTGCGTTCTGTCACACGCTGCACCTGAACGCCGGACTGCGGGCACGCAGACAGGAAAGTCGCAGGCTGGAACTTCTGACCGGCGGGTATCAGTTATATGCCTGTTGATTCATCACCACCACGCAGCTCCTGAGCTTTAGTTCATCACCGATATTCATACATCTGAATATCGGTGATGAAATCCCAATAATAATCAATCATCTAAGTCTGAAGCATAATGGAGAAAAACTGCTCACCGGTTACTTCGCTCTCAGCTTATTGTAGTGATAACCCGAGGTAAAAATACCAGAGACATCAGACAACTTTAAACTGGCTATCTGGGGAAGCAGAACATACATGGTTTTTCCTTCCGGCACGACAGAAAGCCTGAACTGAGATTCAAGAATGTTCAGCAATGCGTTCAGTTTTTTCCTGTTTCTGAACCGGCCCGGGCCACACTGGAGAATATAATTTTTCCTGACACGGGGCGGGCATTCTCCGCGGCACTCCTCAATGAGCCAGTCGAACAGCTCCTCGGCGTCCTTCTGCTGCAGTTCAGATTCATCAGGTAACGCAAATAATTTTTTATATTCATCTGTGTACCACGAACTTATTACGACAGCAGACGTCATGATATCGGCAGAGATTTTCCCTTCACCATAGCTGAAATACTGAAATAACGCTGCAATTCTTGCAATGTTTTCTGTTTTTTTTGAAACATGTCCCCGAAACGGGCTTAAGGGTCCGGAAGGGGATAAATCCTGCTCCAGAACATTATAGTGCTCAATAAATATTTTTTGCGCTTCAGGCGAAAAATGCAGACAATACCGTTCATCCTCACTGGATTTTTCAATACTGCCTCTGGCCAGTTCCATTAATCGTTCATGAAATGCCGTTAATGATCCTCCCGGAATCACAGCTCCGTTAATAAAGCGTTTCCCCTGCGTGGTTGCAGGTTTACTGATAAGACAACGGGCAAGAAAACCACTGTCCCTGGCAACAGAACCTTTTCGCTCCATATATCGGTCAAAAAGACCGGGTTGCACCATGAGGGATAACGTCATTCTGGCATTTTCAATCATCTGTTCGGGTTCATTCTTTCTGTCCACAGACAATACAGAGCCATCCCACATTTTGTTAATAAAAGGCAACTCAGACAGGGTATATCCATCAAATATAATACCGGCTTCATCTGACATAATACCCACTGAACGCCATTTACCACAAAGCTGATTCTTAATTGCCGCAGTCGTGGCATCATTAAAAATGAATTTATACCTCACAGGTTCTTCCGCACTGTTTTTCTGAAGTACTTCCAGTTGTCTGAGGGTTTCTGACTCATCCGCGCCTTTGCGGAGTTCTTTATTCAGTTTTGACAACAATGCTTTTTTCTGAGCCTTTAAAAGCTCTTCCTTGTTTTTCCAGACAGCCAGTTCACTTTTGTATCTGGAATATAACTGCATCTCCTGCTGGTACAGGGGCTTCATTAATAATTTGTCCACTGCGGTTTTTCGTTCTCCGGACTCGGCAAGCGTCAGGAAAAAAAGAGAGACCGGCCCCCGCAGTGTATTCAGTCTGCAGACATCAATCAGATTCTGGCAGACAAGTGAAACAGCGCCCAGGGCAGACGCTGCCACAAGCCCAAGGGGAGCCTGCGTAATTTGCTGAGCTTCAATAACGGCATCACGAATGAGTGGAGGCAGCGAACTCAGGGGAAACTCATCACAAGGCTGACCGAATGACATAGTAACCTCACTACACACAGATATAAAAGCACTGCAATTCTGGCTATTAATAGCAAAAATAGCAGTCAAATCAATATGAGGTAAAAATTTTTGTTGATTTAATGGTTAAATAATAACCACAGTGTGTTTTGCTGCTGAAGAAAGACAAAATGAATCTGTGTGTCCCCTCCTTCCCTTCAGAGCACATCCACTATTCAAATTTTACACAACCACGTACGAACAAAAAGCATCATCCCGGGTATTGCAGATACCGGTTTCCTGCCGGGAAGAATCATAAACAGAACACCGGGAATAACGCCTTCAGGAATCACCCCCTCCTGAAGAAGAATAAAATAAAGAAGACTACAGTTCCTGCACTGAATGCTGAGTACAATATTCTATGGACAGGATGACATATTTATAAATAACAAAAACCATTTAATACTGATACATCAATAAAATACTTCCTCCCTGCTGACGCAGATAAAATGCACCATTTTTTCTTCAAATACTTCTGTATAATCGCCAGCCAATGATGAGAATGGATTAAAATAACACTTCTTCGACAAACACAAAAACAGCCTTCATTTTACATCATCATCCAGTTTCAGTTAACCCCGGACGAGCGACAGCGTTTCAGTACAGGAATTAAAAGCCAGCTTTTGCTCAGTAAAAACATACTCAACTAATAATATCTCAGCAGATATTATCCTGACCAGGACACCTCACATTACTGAATTCTCTTCCGACAGTATCACTGCACAAATAAAAAAGAACGGGATAAATATTCAGACCGGAAGAATGGTGTCACAAAAGCATTTAATCATTACGCATGACCAGGAAGGGAAACACTTAACCACATGGTATCAACAGATATCATTACGTGTGCACTCTTATAAAAAACACACAGAAGAAGTAAGATAATTATAAACGTAAATTTAATATCTCCCACTGACATCTCCCCCACAATACACTGAAAAATACTCACAGCAGTAAACACAGACACACCTGATAATCATGCAGCCGATAAATATTTTCCCCTTTACGGAGAAATCAGCCTGCTGTTTAACAATAACGGCGTATTTTCATGGAAGGAGATCACCCAGTAACGGATAAGTCCTGATCTCCTTCATGTTAATACGCAACAATCCCATCGATTCAAAACAATTTCAGACAGATATTATCTCCGTGAATCCCCCGCCACCTTTCCGGTGCGCGGGGTTTTGTCTTTTTTCACCGGGAATACATGTATGAATCCGTCTGATGCCATTGAGGCAATTGAAAAACCGCTCTCCTCCCTGCCTTACTCACTTTCCCGTCACATCCTGGAACATCTGCGCAAACTCACCAGCCACGAACCCGTGATTGGCATTATGGGTAAAAGCGGGGCCGGTAAATCCTCACTCTGTAATGCACTGTTTCAGGGGGAGGTCACCCCGGTCAGTGATGTTCACGCCGGCACCCGGGAAGTACGGCACTTCCGTCTGAGTGGCCACGGTCACAGCATGGTTATCACTGACCTGCCCGGGGTGGGCGAGAGCCGGGACAGGGATGCAGAGTATGAGGCCCTGTACCGTGACATTCTGCCTGAACTGGACCTGGTACTGTGGCTGATTAAAGCCGATGACCGTGCCCTGTCTGTGGATGAGTATTTCTGGCGACACATCCTGCACCGGGGACATCAGCGGGTACTGTTTGTGGTGACGCAGGCCGACAAAACGGAGCCCTGCCATGAATGGGATATGGCCGGTATTCAGCCTTCTCCTGCACAGGCACAGAATATTCGCGAAAAAACGGAGGCGGTATTCCGTCTGTTCCGGCCCGTACATCCGGTTGTGGCCGTATCGGCCCGCACCGGCTGGGAACTGGATACGCTGGTCAGTGCGCTCATGACAGCGCTTCCCGACCATGCCGCCAGTCCCCTGATGACCCGACTGCAGGACGAGCTGCGCACGGAATCTGTCCGGTCTCAGGCCCGTGAACAGTTTACCGGTGCGGTGGACCGGATATTTGACACGGCGGAGAGCGTCTGTATTGCCTCTGTTGCACGCACGGTTCTGCGTGCCGTCCGTGACTCGGTGGTCTCTGTTGCCCGCGCTGTATGGAACTGGATTTTCTTCTGAACACTCTGCCAGGGGAAATGCCTGATTATATTGCATTAACAAACTGAAAACATGACACAACCCCCTCATACCCTCCTGTTTCTCTTGCGTGACCGCCCTGCTATCAATAGAATAAAACGATCGATAAAACAGGTATCGATCGCTGATATCGATCGTTTATAGTGGTTAATGGCCTGCGAAAAGGCAGCTGAATCTCTTCATCATGCAGAACGGAATTGCACACAACGGACTGATACTTCTCTGGCGGATGAGAGAGGGGAAGCATTTATGTCCGGGAAAAACCACTTTATCTGACCATGCTGTTTTGTACCTGCCGGTATCCACATTTGTGGGTACCGGCTTTTTTATTCACCCTCTGTAAGGAAAAGCTGATGAAACGACATCTGAACACCAGCTACAGGCTGGTATGGAATCACATTACGGGCACCCTGGTGGTGGCCTCCGAACTGGCCCGCTCACGGGGAAAAGGCGCCGGTGTGGCGGTTGCTCTGTCTCTTGCTGCTGTCACGTCAGTCCCGGCCCTGGCTGCTGACAGTATTGTACAGGCAGGTGAAACCGTGAACGGCGGAACACTGGAAAATCATGACAACCAGATTGTCCTCGGTACGGCCAACGGAATGACCATCAGTACCGGGCTGGAACTGGGGCCGGACAGTGAAGAAAACACCGGTGGGCAATGGATACAGAATGGCGGGATAGCCGGAAACACCACTGTTACCACAAATGGTCGTCAGGTCGTGCTGGAGGGGGGAACAGCCAGTGATACGGTTATTCGTGACGGCGGGGGACAGAGCCTGAACGGGCTGGCGGTGAACACCACGCTGAATAACAGAGGCGAGCAGTGGGTTCATGAGGGCGGGGTTGCCACCGGTACAATTATCAACCGCGACGGTTACCAGAGCGTTAAAAGTGGCGGGCTGGCAACAGGAACCATCATCAACACCGGCGCAGAAGGCGGCCCGGATTCTGACAACTCGTACACGGGTCAGAAGGTCCAGGGAACAGCAGAATCCACCACCATCAACAAAAATGGACGGCAGATTATCTTATTTTCCGGGATAGCCCGTGACACTCTCATTTACGCAGGTGGTGACCAGTCGGTACACGGAAGGGCCCTGAATACCACACTGAATGGCGGTTACCAGTATGTGCACAAGGACGGACTTGCGCTGAACACGGTAATTAACGAGGGGGGCTGGCAGGTTGTTAAGGC
>OASW01000574.1_pt1 | contig 8928 bp, 9 predicted proteins | sample 1475831 | NCBI WGS metagenome assembly OASW01 (sample SAMEA2579927, study PRJEB22360) | human gut metagenome
GCAAGCGGCCACGCCTCCACGGACACCACCAGCGGGGCCGCCGATAACGGCCGGCGGCCACGGTGGCAGCCACGAGGACTCGGGCATGAACAGGAACGTGCCCGAGCCGGGAAACCCGGTTATCGTCGTAACCGGAACAGGGAAACGGTCCGGGAACCGGATCCGGGAAAACCGGCATGGGAACGACGAACGGAAGGAGCAAGGGCATGGAGCAGGAACATGGCACCGATGCCGCGGCGATATGCAAGGGAGTGCTGCTGCGCGTCGGGATGGCCGCCGCCATGTCGACGGCCGTGCTGGGATTCCTCTCCTACCACGTGCTGCCGCGCCTGAGGAAAACGGACTACCTGAGAATGGTCTCCGACGCGGACGCGCAAACCGCGCTGACCCTGGCACCGCTCGTCCTGCTGGCCATCTGCTGCCTATGCGTATACCCGCTGATCGGACACGGGAAAAGAAGCCGCGCGGATGCGGCGGCCGTGGCCTGCACCGTCGCCTCGTTCGTCCTCCTGGGAGCGGGAATGGTGAATATGGCAGTCGAGAAAACGGTGACCCCGCTGCTCGCGGTCTCCGTGTTCCTGTTCTGCCTCATGCTCGCCCACACGATGCTCGCCGGCATGAAGACGGCGCTCGAATGGGTCGGCCACGGCGACAAGGCGGACCCCGCACGACTCACGTTCATCTGGGGCGTGATCGTCTTCGCGGCGGGACTGATCGTTCACTAGAATCAGGAACGTGATCAGACAAATCCCCGTAGAAGAGAAAGCCACCATACTTGCATCCCTGGCCTACATCATCGCGCTGGCATTCTACAAGCACTGGCTGCATTCCCAGTACGATGTCATGAACGGATCTCTGATCGAACGGGCCTTCGCCACCGCCGGAAAACCCTGGTACTGGTTTTTCCTGCTGACCGGATTCGCGTTCATAATCCTGCTGGTCTGCATGGGAGTCCATCTGTTCAGAAAAGACATGGACAAGCCGGGAAACCTCGTCGGCGTGATACTGAACATCGTGCTGATCGTCATCCTCGTGACCGTCTTCTGGGACCCCATCTTCACCACATTCGTCGTGCTCGCGTTCGTGGCCGGCACAAGCGCCGCCGCGATGTCCTAATAAATTCAACAAAACACGTGAAAACGGATCATCACGGATATACGGTGGTTGAGACGGCAGGTGGAAGGAAGGGAAGCCGATCATGAATTCATATACGTCGAATCCGGATGAAGCCGAAAACAGCACAGGCAAGAGCATGAAGAAGAATATTCCGGGATTGGCATTGCTGCTGCTGGACCTGGCCGTGGCTCTGGTGGGTTTCTACATAGGAACGCATTTTTTCTGGAAAGATCAGAATGAAGAAAGCGTCATAGTCGCTGGAGCCATGTCGGCAGCATGGGCGACCTTTTCATGGGCGGTATTCGGTCCCATGCTCGGCCGTGATAGGTCAACGAAATTCGAAAAGGGCATCTTTCTCATGTCCATGCTGGCGTCCTGGGATGCGGGGGTGGCAATGGCCTGCGTCAACTACGGCGGAAAGGGAATGGCCTTTTCAGGGGCGGGAACGTCGCTGTGGCTGCTTTCCGTGGGCTTCGTCTACTGCTGGTATGTGGCCTGTGCCATCATCGTAAGAGATGTCATGCCGTCAAAGTTTCGTCTGAAGATTGTCCCAATACCCTTGTTGATCGGGATGGGGCTATCCGGTCTCCTTTACTACGTAGAAGGGCCTATCCATACATTTATCAGGCTGATGTGCGTGGTCATGTTCTGGCTGTTCGCGTTGTCCCTCGCATATTGCTGGCCCGATGGAAAAATCGGTTCCGGTCTTGCCGACTCCGCATCCCTGCTGGAATGGCGGTACGTGATTTCCTCGACCTTGTTTCTGAAGAACGAAATAACCGAATCGATCACATTCGACAACATCAAGGACTGGGATCCCCGCGTCAAACGATATCTTCCCGAATTCATCAGGAAAAACGACACCAAAGCCAAAGCAACGAATGCGGTGCTTGATTTAGGAGGAATCGTCCCCACTGCTGTGGCCGTATTTGGGTTCGGCCCATTGAAAGATATGAAGGGTGTAAATGGCGTCGTGTTATGGCTATGCACGTTTGTGCTGTCATTGGTGGCGGGACTGTTCGCAGCCTGGCGAAAGCGCTATTGGAACCGGCTCAGGAACTGCCAGCGAATCCTGTCAGAGAAAGCCGAGTCGACCGAAAACGTCGATAAGGTGGTACAGGCCGTTCCGTCCCATGTCATTCAGTAGTGGTCCTTCGCGGAGAGGATGCAGAGCCTGTCGTCGGCGACGGTATAGATGATACGGTTGGCTGAGTCGATGCGCCGCGACCATGCGCCGGACAGGCCCCATTTGAGGGGTTCGGGCTTGCCGATGCCCTCGAACGGGGTACGCTGCATATCCCGGATGAGCGTGTTGACGCGCTTGAGGGTCCTGCGGTCCTGAGCCTGCCAGTACAGGTAGTCGGCCCAGGCGTCATCGGTCCAGCAGAGCAGCATCACGCGCCCGCTTCGACAAGGTCATGGGCCATCGTCTGGCCCTGCCGTACCTGCGCCATGCCGCGCATCACCTTATCGCTCAGATACGGGTTCTGGTAGACGCGCAGCGTCTCCATGAGCGAATCGTAGTCGTCGGCGCTCATCACGACCACGTTGTCCTCCGGGTCCGCGTTGGTCACGAGAAGGGTGTCGGCGTCCTCGTTGACCCTGCGCATATAGGTCTTGAGATTCGCCCTGAAATTGCTGTAGGCCACGGCCTGTGTCATCACGCACCTCCTGTTTGTACAATAAATTGTACCATGACATCGTCGGAATACGGGCCGGAGTCGCGGCGCGCCCCGCGTCGGTCGTAGCGTTCCCGCCGGGCGTCAAACGGGTGCATGTCCCCGCCTTAATAGAACATTTGTTCGAATGCTGGTTCGGTTCTTGTTTTCGGGAAGGCGGTAGGTCATGGCTTGGAGATTCGTCACGCACGCATGCGGGCACCAGGAGCGGATCAACGTGGACGGCCCGTACGTGGTCGTCGAACAGCGGGTGAGGAACGCGGAACGGGTGTCATGCCCCGCCTGCATCGGCATCGCGTCCCGGCAGCGCAACAGGCTTGACGGGTTCTGCGAACTGTGGGGCTCGAAATCCCAGTGCGACCGGGCGGAGCCGATACGACGCCGCACCCTCAGCCAGGTCGACGTGCTCGCCCGCCACGCGCGCATCGAGGACCGTGACGCGTTCGCCGAACTGCGCAGGCAGGTGCTGCGGATGAACGACGCGGCATGGTGGATCGAACACAAAAACGACGCGGCCACCACGCTCGCCCAGGACATCGAGCTCTAGGATTGCGGAAGAGGAGACGGTCATGTACGAGGAGCATGAGGACGGGTCGTTCACGCTGCACATGTGCGAATGGTACGAGCAAGGCAGGAGGCTCGTGGGCGAATACGAGACGCTGGGCGACGGATCCGGGTTCGCCGTCACCGACGAGTGGTCTACCTGCAGCAAGGTCGTCGTCAACCATCCGTTGACACGTCCGGACGGCACCGTCATGCCCGGCATCAGCCGGCTGCGACGCTTCGACTGGAAGGTCGGGCCCGACGAGGGGCTGCACGCCGACGACTACGAGATCTGGGAGCGGGAACTGCGCGAACAAGCCGAACGCGACCGGTTCGACGGCGAGCTGCGATCCCTGGGAGCGTTGGGCGACGGGGAATCCATCTTCGGCCGACAGCCGGGCAACGGGCCGTCGTCTCCGGATGGCGATGATGGCGTGTCTGATTCATGAACGGACGAAAGGAAGTAGCATGATGACGGGATATGCCGGGCATCCGGCATGATTGGGGGATCAATGGATGGGCAGGGGCTGCGCATGTGCAGATTCACACGCGACGGGATCCCCGAACTGGGCGAATACCTGGAATCGGTGGACGGCACCGGCATCTGCAAGCTGACCGAGCTCGATGGCGGGGGAGAGGAGGTCGTCGTATGTCTGCCGGACGGGACCATGCCCGAGGGGATATCCGATCTGGAACTCGTCCGCGTCCCCATGGTCTGGGAGTCCATCTTGATGTTGGCGATGTTGCCCGCGTCATCATAGCCGTACACCTTGCCGATGTCGTCGGCCGTGCTTGGATCGTACGCGTTGGCGATGCCGATCGCGTCGGCCGCCCATGCGTTGGATGCCGTGTCGCCGCGCACGCCGAGGCTGCTGATCCGCGTGCCGTTCAGGATCTGGTCCGTGTACGTGCCGATCCGGTACACGTCGAACGTGTGGCCGGCCAGGCTTGCTCCGTCTGCGCCTTGCAGTGTGATGGTCGTGCCGGCCGTCGTGCTCGCGGCCGCGGCGTCCGTGGCCGGCGCGGCCAGCGCCGCCGCCGGCCCAGCGGCCGGGGCCGGCGATCCAAGCGCGGGCAGCGCGACGGCCGGTCCGGCCGCCAGGGCGACGCCCAACGCGATCGCGACGAACCGGTTCCGGCCGTCCGTGCCGGCGCCGATGCGGATGATGTTCCTCATATCGTGTCCTTCTCCTATGGGCGCGGCCGCATGACGCGCCCGCCCCCTCCCCAACAGGAGGGGAGTGATCGATGTCGTTGCATGGATGAGGGGCCGGCGTCCCGGTCGGGACGCCGGCCCCGGGAAGGGGCCCTTCCACGCGGCGACGCGCATCGGACGGGCCCCGTCGGGTCAGGCGGCGTGGCGCGGCATGAGGGCCGCGTCCGTGTCGTCATGCGCCGACTTGCGGCGGCGGACCATCACGACGGCGGCGCCGATGCCGGCCATGAGCAGCGCGCCCACGCCGACGGGCAGGATCGCGGAACCGGTCTCGCCCAGCAGCGACCGGCGGCCGTTCCAGTCGTCGGTGTTGGACTCGACGGGCGTGTCCTCGCACAGCGTGCGATCGCCGACGGTCACCTGCCTGGGACCGTCGCCGTCGCCGGCTTCGCCGCCTGTGGACGGCTTGCCGGAGGCGTCGCCGAACGGGTCCTTGTCCACCACGGGGCATTCGACCAACGGGGTGCCGGTGACCTTGGCGCGGTCGGTGTGCCTGTCCTTGGTGAATCCGGTGAGCGTGCCGGTCACCTCGACGCTCTGGCCGGGCTTGAGGATCAGGCTGTCCCAGCCTTCCGGGTACTTCAGGTCGGTGACGGTGCCGTCGCCGACGATGGTGTGGTCCTCAAGCTTCAGGTCGCTCGCCTTGAACCAGGCACCGTGGCCGGAATCGTCCTTGCTGGTGTTCTTGATGGTGAACACGATGGTCGTGCCGTCCTTGGCGCCGTCGAGCGCGTCCTTGGAGTCGTCGCGGTCGCCCTTCGGCCAGCCGCTCCTCCTGTCCCACTTCTCGAGCTTGATGCCCGGGGTCAGGTCAGGGGTGCGGGTCCACACGATGTTGCTGGTCAGGTCCTTGCCGTTCACGTGCTCGGTGAACACGTTCTCGTGGCGGTCGGTGACCTTCACGCGCGTGACCTGCACGTAGGCGCGCCAGCCCTGCTCGTGCGCGTCGTCCGCGGACACGAGGTCCAGGTACGCCTGGGTGGCCTGGATGTCCACGAGGCCGGTGGAGGGGTCGATGTTCGCGGTGAACATGTCGCCGCCGAGCCTCGAGCTGTCGAAGCCGCTGCCGGCGATCCTCTCGCCCTTCCTGGCGATGGCCTCGCCGCCCCGGTACAGGTCGCGGGCCGCGTACACGGCCCACTGGCCGGTCGCCTTGTCGTACGCCGGGTCGAGCTGGTCGGTGATGCCCCAGTTCGCGATCTTCTGGTAGGCGCGGTCCGCGGGCAGGATCGAGCTGTCGAGCTGGTAGAGGAACGTGCTGTTCAAATACACGCTCCTGCCGTCGACGCTGTCGCCGCCGACCTTCACGGTCACGTCCTTCTTCGGGTTGATCGGCTTCAACGGGTTGGAGACGGTGTTGGTCTTCTTCCTCACGTTGTTGACGATCTGGACCGCGGTGTTCTTCACCACGTAGCCGTCGGTGACCTTGACCACCGTGTAGGGCAGGGTGACCGCGTAGTGCTGGCCGAGCAGCGACTGGTCGATGGCCGGGTCCTTCAACGGGTCGTGGTCCTTGTCGGACTTCCCGGCGTAGGCCTTCAGATCGGTCGGCTGCGGGTCGCCCTTCACGGTCTCGCCGGTCGCGGGGATCTCGGTGTCCACGGTCTTCGCGTACGCGTAGGCGACGCCGTCCCTCACCTGGATGTTGAACGCGTTGGTGTAGTCCTTGCCGTCGTCGCCCGTGATCTCGATCCTCGACGGGTCGATGCTCACGTACTCGTCATCGAAATCATCCGTCAGGCCCAATCGCCATACCTTGTAGGCCTGGTCCTTCTGCGTGGCGTCGAGGTCGATCGTGTAGTGGCCGGTGTCGCCCAGCAGCATCGTCTTGCCGTCGATCGAGACGGTCGGGTCGCCCTGCTCCTTGGACTGGGTGTCCTTCTTCGAGGGGTTGAAGACGGGCGGCAGGTTGAACACCTCGTTCGACGGGGTCAGGCTGTTGTTCAGGGTCAGCACCCACTTGTTGCCGATCTTGTGGTCGGCGGGGGCATCCTCCCTGACGGTGCCCTCGAAGCGGATCTGGACGCGCGGGCTGGAGGAGGCGCGCCACTGGCCGATCAGCGACTGGTCCTTCACGGTCAGCTGGAACAGGTGCCTGCCTTCATCCCACCTGGTCGCGTACTTCGACTTCGGCACGACCTTGCCGGTGTTCAGGTCCATCATCTCGACGGTCTGCTTGTCCGGCACGAGGTTCTCGTCATAGGAGTCCGTGAACGCCACGCTCGTGACCATGGTGGCCAGGTCGGCGGGCAGCTTCGGCTCGGTGGTCAGCTGGTACTCGACCTTCTGGCCCGGGTGGACGACCTTGCCGTCCACGCTCTCCTGGCCGCCGCCCTGCGAGGATTCCGCGATCACGTCCTTCCTCACCGGAGGCACGTAGCCGCAGATCTTCGGCTTGTTGGTCGGCTCGGTCTGCCCGTTCACGGTCTGGCTGCCCTTGTTGGTCAGCTCCTTGCCGTCCGGCGAGGTGCAGAACGTGACCTCGTCGCCCGGCTTCCTGCCGAAGTCCTCGCGCACCCGGGCCGCGCCCTTGCCGTCCGCGAAGTTCACGGTGAACGGGACGAGCAGGGTCAGCTGCAGGCCCTTCCTCATGCCCTTCAGGGTCTTCAAATAGTCCGGTTTCGCGGTGGCGGTCGCCACGGTGCCCTCGACCTTGATGTCGAACATGTCGGTCACGTCGGTGCCCTTGTTCGCGATGTCCGCGACGCTGGTCTGCGTGTAGTGCTTCACCGTGGCGCCGTCGACCGTGTCGGTGCGGTCGGGCTCGGCCTCGGCCGCGAACACGCGGATCTTCGACGCGTCCTGCGGGTCGACCAGATAGTCGGCGGCGGCCCAGTCGTCGGTCAGCTCCAGCTTGGAGGGAGCCTCCTTCAGACCGGGGTCCACGGTGCCGTTCACCGCGCTGCCGACCGTGTCCCCGTCGAGGAACTTCATGTCGTCCGCGCCGGTCTTGTTCGTCTCGCCCGGATCGACCACGGCTTGCCACTTGCCGTCACGGTACAGGATCCAGCTCTTGTCCGGGTTCGGCTGCCAGGTCGGGAACCCGTGGCCGTCGGCCTTGCCCGTGCCCTTGTCGTTCCACGTGACGGACGGCGTGTCCGTGACCTTCGACGTGGAAGGCAGCGAGACCGTGATGGTCAGACGGTATTCGAATGTGTGCCTTTCCGGCAGGTCGCCGCCCTTCCACGTGGCCGTGGCCACATCGTTCGGGGCCGGCTGCCCGTCCGCCGTGTTGAACGTGAACTTCGCGGACACGTCCTGGCCGGTGGTCGTGTCCGTGACCTTCTGGCCCGTGACCTTGTACGCCATGCCGTTCGGATCGATCGCATCCTGGACGACCATCCTCTTGCCGCCCACGCCAGTGCCCGTCGAGATCACCGTCTCGTTCGACATGCCATCAGCGCTCGTGCCTTGCTCCACCTTCTTCGTCGGCGGGGCCGGAGGCGTCTCCGGCGGCTTCGGCTGGTACTTGTCCAGCACGATGATGATCAGGTTCGGCGTCGCGTCGGCCCGCGCGATGTTGTCATACGCGATCTTGTCCACGCTGGTCGACGGATCATCATCAAAGCCATCTGAGGTACGGTAGCTTTGTGTGCCGGCATAGTTATATGTATACGGTTTGATCTGCGAGTCCCAGGACGAGTACCATTCGGACGCCGAATAGCCGCCGGACCCGTTGTACACCCATCTGCCGCCCTGCTGGCCGGCGACCGAGCCCACGCCCACGACACGGCAGTCGCCGTCGCCCTCGCCCGGATGACGCTGACGGAACCCGGCCACGCACTTCGACAACGCGCCCCGCAACGTATCGCGGATCGCCCCCGGCCCGTCGTACACGCCGTCGTTCACCACACTCACGCCGGCACGCTTGTACGCGGCCTCCACCGACGCGATGCGCGGCGAGCCGTCCGCGTTCGCGGCCGGACCGAAGCTGCCGGACGCGTCGTCCTTGTACTGCCAGAACATGCCCGCGGGAAGGCCGCCGGTCGCGCCGCCCGGACGGTTGTCTCCCGCGCCGCCCGCATACGCGGTCGACGCCACCAGGCCGCCCGTGGCCAGCGTGGCCACGGCCACCAGGCCGGCAAGCACCGTGCGTGCCGGCCCCGCCCCATGCGCGCCACGCGCGAGCGGTTCATGACTCCGCCCGGCCGACGCCCTATCATGACGAAAACCCATAAGGGTCTCCTCCCTGTGTTGATCAACAGGACGGGCCTCTCCCGCCCCTCACGGAACCCGTCCCACAGGCCGGACTCCACGACCCCCACCCGCACACCCCGGAAAACCACACCGATATCACAGGAAAAACACAGGGAAAAGAGGGGTTATAGGCCAAAATGTGTGTCCGTTTTGGCTTGTGTTCCTTTGTGGCAGTGG
>OASW01000593.1_pt1 | contig 8612 bp, 8 predicted proteins | sample 1475831 | NCBI WGS metagenome assembly OASW01 (sample SAMEA2579927, study PRJEB22360) | human gut metagenome
TTATATTATTTTTAGTTCATCTTTACCAGAAATATTAAAAAATTCATCAAACAGGCGTATAAACAGTTAATTTATACGCCTGCGATTTTATCCTACAATCTTCCAGTTACTATCCTTATGTAGCACAAGTTCAAACTGCGATACCTGCGTTGCCTTTGTCTGATTGTCTATGAATTTCACGGCAACCTTGACTTTCACATTGTCCCTGTCAGCCGTAAACACGGGATTGATTAATTCAGAATAGAGGTAGTCCCTGCCGATAGGTTCAAGCACATTGCCAGCCACATAGTAGGCAAGTTCTTTTTCTGTTGCTGTCGGGTACAGTTTAAAGAATGTTTCTAAAAATGCCGTAGCGTCATTCACTGTATCAGCGTCCACGCTTGCGTCGGCTTCTTGTGCCTTTGGCTCATAGTCGGATTTTTCAATCGCTGGTGCAAGGGTCGGGTTCTGAACGATTACCATATTGCCGTCTTTATCCACATGGACTTTGACGGTATAGGTCGCTTTGACATTGCTTGTCTGTTCTCCCTCTTTTATCTGCTGATCTACTTCGTAGGTAGCGATAAAATCGTCTGTTCCAGACTGTTCTATATCCCAAATCAGCACATTTGTAACGGTGGAACTGGTCGGTATATCCGTTCTTACGGTATCAAGGTTCAAGTCCTGCAATTCCTTTGTCAGATAGTTGCTGATTGCCTGCGTCCTTGCTTCGATAGCTTCTTTGCTGTTATCCCATGTGTAGTAGGACTTACAGAAATTCTTCACGAAATTTTCAATCCCGTTGATGTCATTTAGTCTTAGCTGTATCGTTTCTGTTTCATGTACGGTATGCATATCAATAGCGGTAAAGTTCTTATAAACTCCAAAACTCACACTTGCGATAAGCACTACCCACAATGCAATCACAGATTTCTTATGTGTGCCTACTTTGACAGTACGCACCTTTTTTTCTTTTACTGGTTTTTCTTTCTTTTTAAACATGTTTTCCAATCCTTTCTATTGTTTTCTTCCAGCACAAATCAAGTGCTGTTGCCAATACGAATTATTGAGGTCGGTATATCCGATAGGGTCGCCTGCATGGTACATCTGATTGTTTCCTACATAGATACCGACATGGGTTACATAGCTTCCTGCATTGTAGGTACTGTGGAAAAAGACTAAATCGCCAGCCTTTGCCTGCGACAGTGGGATATGCTGTGTTGCGTCATACTGCATTTGTGCCGTTCTAGGTAAAGAGATACCAGCCTTGCCATAGCACCACTGGGTCAGTCCGCTACAATCAAAAGAAGTGTTCGGGTTACTGCCACCATACACATACTTCCAGCCTTGATACTTCAACGCTTCGTTCATTATCTTTTGTGCCAGCTCGCCCGATACTTGATTGACGATAAGGTACTGGTTCACAAGCTCCACATAAAACATATTTCCATAGCCATAACGCCAGCCACCATTCTTCGCCACAGCGATAGGGTTCGTATAGGTTACTTTCTGACCGCCCGATTTATCCCTTGCGAAGTTTTCTGCAAGGTTAAATGTATGTTTTTTCCCGTTTCCAGCCACATAGCCCACATAGCCACCGCCATAGTTATAGGACTGTATCACAACATTTATATCACTGATACCTTGATTTTTGCAGGAAGAAAGCAGGGACGCAAAATACCTGCACCCCTGCTTGATTGAGCTTTCTGTATCTAAGGAATTAGGCGGTAGTCCCAGACTTTCAGAGCTTTGCATAACATCTACGGCTGTACCGCCACTTTCCACTTGTATGATTGCCAGCAACACATTGACATATTCGGAAATGCCGTTTTCTTTGGCATATTTTTCTACCATAGGCTGATGTTTCAAAACTTCGGCAGATAGGTTCAACCCTGCATAATTAGAGGAATAACCACCGCCCCCGTCGTCGTCCTCGGCACTAATCAGAACCCCAAAGAACAGCACAATCGAAAAGAGGATAGGAAACAGACTGCCAATGATAGCGATATGTCTTAGTTTCATTTCTTCTTTTGTCCTTTCTTGAATAGGGTTCGTTTGTTCTTCTCGGTACTTTGCTGTGTATGCTTCTGAACGGTTGTTTTCGTAACACGGTCAGACTTGTAATTCTGTCTTACCGTTTCTTGATTGACGGTCTTTGCTGATGAACCGCCAGAAGATAGCGGACGTTCCTTGACATCATTTTTCTTGATAGGTTCATCATTCTTAATCGTTGAAGCTGTGGCAGGGCGTTTGACTTCCTGCTGTTTTTCTATGTTCTGTTTGGTAGTCGTAGCTGGTCTTTCATGGGGACGGGTAGCTCCGCTTGTCGCTGATCCGTCCGTTTTCTTACCTGCCTGCCTTGCTTCTTGTGCCTTTTGAAGCTCCATACGCTTATCAGCGATATTCTGTCTATGTAATTGCTGTTTTTCTAATCGTCCAGACTGGCGGTTTTCTTGTTCCTGCACTACGCCACGCTTGAAGTCGGACACACTGGACTTCGCTTTTTCTTTGGCAGAGTGAACCGCATAAGCGGTCTGTGTCGGCATATCCTTGATATTCTCTTTGACAACGGTTGCCTTATCCTTGACCTTATTCTTTGTATCAAGGACAGCACCAACGGCTGAACCAGCCTTACCGCCAAGAGAAGAAGTGCTGTTGCTTCGGGTGGGCTGTTTTGGTGTATTGTTCCTTGATGATGAACCACCAGACGATACCATAGAGCCAGCCATTGCACCAGCTCCAGCACCGACCATACTTCCTTTTCCCACAGCCCTTGCAAGCCTATGTTCCATACGTCTAGCCCGATGTCGCATAAATAGATATGGTCTGCGGAAAATCCTGCGTCCCATGCTTTGACTGTCGCCAGCATTTAAAGAGAACATACTCATTAAATCGCCTAGCTTCATGTAGATACCAGCGAAGCACACTATCTGCAAGAACGCCACCATAAAGAACGGGTAGTCTGTGGATATGTTGTAGAACATACTGGAAATGCTAAAGGCTACCGTTACAATCAGCGTAATTCCTGCCCTTGTCATAATCGTATTGAACACTCTTACGATTGCCTGCTTTGCCATACTTTCATAGCTCGGTATCATGGAAAGCAGAAAGCTGATAGGCAAAAACATTGCATAGATAATAAAAAGTATCTGGCTGAACAACATCATACCCGTAAGCAGAAATACAAATATCGTGATACCCAAGTTGAAGAACAAGAGGAAGAACACTATACCTAAACGGTTCACGACCTGCGGTATCGTCAGATTGTTGTTGTCGTTGTCCTCAATCTCGGTCTTGACGACATTTTCCCTCGTTTCGCCGTCCTCGTCCTCTGGGCTTGCCGATACCAGAGCTTCCACACGGTCAGAGCCGATTTCCTCTATATCCGAATTACCGAATTGAAGCAGTAGCCACGGCTGTTGTACTTGTATAGAAAATAGGCTGTCCCTTATTAAGTCCACGCTGTCCTTGCCTTTACTGTCGCTGTCGGGAAGCATGATTTTTGTTCCCAAGTCCAGTGAAGCAGTGCTTATATCACTGGAAAAGTCATTGACCTTTTTTATGTAGTCGGGAGCGTAGGCAATAAAGGAAGCGGATAAAATGAACACAACTACAAAGTTGATAACGGCGTGAAGTGCCTTGCTGGTTTCCCTTTTTATCAGTCCCGTATAGGCAACGTAGATACCGACAACTAGGATAATCAGCAGTAGGAAGCCCACATAAAATCCCGAAGTGGAAAATCCATTCTGTGTAACGCCTGCAAGGGTCTGTATGCTTTTGCCGATACTGTCTGCCATATCGTTGATGAAGTCCAGCTTGTAGGCTTCCTGCACCACATAGCCCGTAGCATTAGAAAGATATAGGCTTATCGTCCAGACAAAGTTGGTAATGCAGTAAAGCCCGTATTGTACGCTTTTTCCAATTCCGTCCAACCAATTCCAAGGAAGCCACGACCAGCTATTATCCACATAGAAATCAAGCTGATAATTCGACAGCGGATATTTAGAATAAAGGTTCTCGGTATTGATTGTGTCGTCCACAAGCCCCGTGGCGTGTGCCACCGTTCCCAAGAGCGAAAGCAGGATAAGGGACAGTGCCACGACAAACAGAGCCATTTTGAGAACGTGAAGTATCTTTTTTCTTGTGAACGTACCTTTTATCCTTTCTTTCATCACTCCACCTCATTTCTCTGTATCGGCGGTCTGGTATCAAAGGCGTGCAGTAATTCTTCAAAGACGGGGTGTATCTGTACTACGCCCACACGTCCGTATAAATCTTGTAATAGGCATTGCCCGTTTTCCAAATCTCGCAGTCGCTTCTGGTTGTTCTCGTCCTCTTTGTCAATGGAGAAAAATTCAAGGGTCTGCTTAATCTCGTGAATGTCAGTAGAACGGAAAGCGAATTTCAAGCCGATATTGTTTTTCAGACTTTCCTTTGACACGTCCCCCGAAGATTGCGTTACAAAGTACACGCCTGCCTGCATGGCACGACCAGCACGCACCAGCTTGTTTGATAAGGTTTCGCCTTGTGCTACAATTAAGAACGCCCATGCTTCGTCAAGGTCTACGATTTTAAAGATTGACCTATCGCTGTGAATGAAATCTAAGGCAAAGGTACTAATTACAATCAGCATGGAAACAGACAGTAATTCAATGGTCGTGTATTCCTCAAAGGTGGTGTCCTTATCTGGTAGCACTAGGTCGGCTACTTGAATGATATTAAGCTGGTTGTCTAAGCTGATTGCATTTTCCACTGTACCGTCAGAGAACAGCAGATGTGCAAAATCATAGTCTGTAAAGCTGTCGATATGGTCGGCAATGTTCCTTGATACTGGCGTATCTTCACGTCGTAATTCTTCAATAACGTGTAATAGTCCTCGCTGATCGCTTTGGGTAACGGCACGAACCGCTTTTCTAAGTACGGGGAATTTCTCGCCGTCCCTAGAGGAAATGCCCGTAAGGAATGTCAGTATGTCGATTGCCAGACTTTCAGCGTCTTTCACATTCTTCATAATCACGAATGGGTCAAGAAGTCCTGCGTTTTCTCTGTCGCTGGTAAGGTTTACGATATTGATTTCATGGGCGATTTCTGGCAAAGTTTCTTTCCAGTTGCCACGCTCGGATTTCGGGTCTAAGATTACCACCTGACCGCCAAATAAGACAGAGTAGTAAACAAGTAAGTTATTACAGAATGATTTTCCACCGCCTAACGAACCAACAAAAGCAGAAGCAAGAGCGTTAGTAACCGTACCTTTCACACCTTGACTGGCAAGGGACGGCTGTAAATATACATTGCGTCCCGTGTCCACAGAATACCCGATATAGATACCCGTGTTTTCCCCTAACTGCTGTGTCGCTCCAAATCCAAGCCCTGCCAAGAAATCGGATTTGACATACTGCACATAGTCATTGATGTAACGCTTGCTGGCTGGCAGAAATTCAGAATGAAGCCCTAACATATCGCCAGCAGGACGTACCAGCTTGACGTTCAAATCGTCGTAAAAATCCTTGACTTCATCACAACGGCGTTTCAGCTCGTCAAGGTTGGGAGCAGATACACGGATAACATAAGAGAGCTTATACATACTTTCTTTGGACTGGTCTAAATCCGTTTCCAATTCGTCCACACTGTCCAATGCGTCTACCACATTTGAGCTGGTTTCACTGCCAGACTGGTAGGCGTGATTGTCTAAATCTTTCAGCTCTTTTTTCTTGTTGCGGACAGTAGATAACGCTTTTCTGTTTTCCACGATTTCTACATTCATGGAAGTATCAACGGGAAAGGTAAACTGCTGTTGCTGGAAGTAGAAGATTTCACTGGACGGAAAATCCAGCTCCCCGACAATCGCATTGACGGTAAAGTAGGAAATGTAGCTTTCGCTATCCTCATGCTCCAAGCGTAAATATCGCTGGCTTTCTTCCACAAGGCAACGAGTCGGACGTATCAAGTCATAATGTTTTATCAGTGTTTCTTTTTTTAGTTTCTTCTTCGGTAAGCTGTACTCATAATCTTCATAAGCGATACCGTCCCTGCCGTAGAGATGTTCAATGAGATACCCGAAGTCGTTTGTTTCCAAGCGTCGCACCTTAAAGCGTCGGCTGATTTTGTTTTCCAATAGCTTCTCCATTTTCAGATAACGGTTGATTTCATCATTCGGCATGGAAACAAAGTCATTCATCAATGTGTGGTTCACTTCATGGATAAATTCCTTAAATGTCATAAAGGCAGACTTACGAATATTTTTGATGTTCATTTCCTGCTCTGTAACCATGAGCTTGAAGCCAAGAAAAAAGCGGTAGTCTACTTGATTGTCCCCAATCATGCTTACTAACGCTTCGGTCTGTTCATCTATCTTCTGATAGGCAACTTCTTTCAAACGCCCCGTAACCAGCTTTTTTGACTGCTCTTGTATGCTACGGATTGAGCTTTCCGTGGCAATCTGCAAAGCGTGTATCTTGCCCTCACGGGACTGTGCGATAAGCTGTCGGAAGCTGTCATGCACAATGAATTTCTGTTCAGCAGATAGAAAACTGTAATTGTACGGTATCAGCTCATAGTAGGCGAATACCTCATTGTCCTTGTTCCAGACAAGGTTATTGTCGATATATTTAATCGGGAACATAGCTCACACTCCTAACTGCCGTGATAGTTTCATGTAGTACCTGCTTATCCAGTTTCACGGCTTTTCCTGCATAAGTGGTCTTTGGTCGAAATCCGTAGGTAATGAGGGACTTTAGAAAACTGTACGGCTTCTTGCCGTCAAAGGTCTTTTGCGACATGAACCATGTGAGAGCCACGGGAATACCGAAGTATTTCAAAAATGCTCCCTCAATCATGGATAAGGGCGGTAAGTCCCCAAACAGAATGATGATAAACTCGGTTATCACAAACCATGTAATCTGTGTAAAGGTAACGGGAAAGGGCAGGTTAAAGTCATTGATTGCATACAAGACTTTTTCCACGTTCCAGATACCCGTGTAGCTTTTAATCTTTTTCATGTTTTTGTTTCAACTCCTTTCTTCAAATGGAAAAGGACAGCCGTTTTCAGACTGTCCCTAATCAAAAAAAGCTGTCAGAAGCAACAATACTTGTCGCTGATCTTCCAGCTTCTTACCACGGTATCTCACACATACCGTAACTTGTTTCAATAAAAGTTCCCTCAAAGGATAAATCCCTGCCGTATGCTTCATAGTCAATATAATTCTGCAAACTAGGGGGAATATCGCCAAGTGCCTGCAATTCATCAATAAAGTAATAGGCAACGTCGGTCATATCCTCACAGCCAGCGTATAAAATCATATCGTCTTTATGGTCGTAAAGTTCTTCCAGACTTCCATAATTTGATACAAATTCATCTAAGCTGTCCGTGATGAAATCGGGAAGCTCACATATCATTTCATACATTTCATTCAATTCTTGAATAGAAATATACTCGCCAATCTCAATCGGGAAATTTTCAGTATCATGTACGGCGTATTCTTCGTATCGCTCATTCAGCCCGATACGCTCGGCAACATCTTCTTCATCAATCAGAAAAGAGAACCAGTCGCCAACTAAATAGCCCTCATTGTATTTCCCAAGATTAGCGATATACACACGCATATCCTCTACCATAGCAACACCTCACTTTTACGGCAGTTCATAGATACCGTGGTGGGTTTCCACGAATTTTCCGTTATCGTCAAGATATTGTCCGTAACCCTTGAAATCAAAGTATCGGATAATACTTTCAGACAACGCATTGTAGGCAGGGGTTTGTTCCAAGACCGTTCTTGCAACGTCGGTCATATTTTTGCATAAAGGGTAATGGGTAATCTCGTTTCTCTGTGTGTGCAGTTCGTTAAGACTGGTAAAGTAACATATCAGCTCCCCGTAGTCCTCTTGTAAATCGGCAGGCAGACTTTCAAAGGTATGGTAAAGGTCATTCAGTCTGTCAATGGTTGTATCTTCGCCCACTTCATCAACAAAGGGAAACTCTTTCTCAATAATACGATAGTCCTCGCTGTCCATAGATACTTGCAGACGTTCTTCAAAAACATCTGCGTCAATGGGAAGCGTGAACCATGCGGAACGGACTTCTTCAGAAGTCGTCGGTAGGCTTTCGATAAAGACACGCATTTCATTCATAGGTGTTCACGTCCTTTCTTTAATGCTTCAGCTATGATAGTGTAAGGAACACCAAAGACATAGCCTGCAAAATCTTCTAATTGTTTCAATGGATAGTCGGCAAGGTTCAGTTGTTTCATTTTCTGCCACACCATATGCTTATGATGTGGTAAATCAGAAATGTAGGTACAGCCAAGACTTGCCTGCATATCTGAAAATATATTTTTCAAGCAATCACTCCAATCCTAAATTTAGGTATAGAAAAAGCAGTCAATCGTATAGACTAACTGCTTGTAAATGTAATAAATAAAATATTATTCAACTACTTATTCCAAAAATTTTTAATTTTATATACCCAAATCGCTTTGCGTACTTCTTTCCAAATTTTTTTCTGTTTTGCATATTGAATTTCTTTAGGTTGTTTAAGTTCTTCTAAAATGTCATATTGAGAATTATAAGTGTGTACAAATAATTTTATGTATGTAGGGTCATAGTTCAAGTAATCCAGTAATTCTTGCCAATAAATT
>OASW01000599.1_pt1 | contig 8501 bp, 6 predicted proteins | sample 1475831 | NCBI WGS metagenome assembly OASW01 (sample SAMEA2579927, study PRJEB22360) | human gut metagenome
AAATAATGCAAGAAAATCAACAAATTACAAAGAAAGAACAATACAACCTGAACAAATTACAAAAACGTCTGCGTCGTAACGTGGGCGAAGCCATTGCTGACTTCAATATGATTGAAGAAGGCGATCGCATCATGGTTTGCCTCTCCGGGGGTAAAGACAGCTATACCATGCTGGAGATTCTGCGCAATTTGCAGCAAAGCGCGCCAATCAATTTTTCGCTGGTGGCTGTTAACCTCGATCAAAAGCAACCGGGCTTCCCGGAACACGTTCTGCCCGAGTATCTTGAAACGCTGGGCGTTGAGTACAAGATTGTTGAAGAGAACACTTACGGTATCGTGAAAGAGAAGATTCCGGAGGGCAAAACCACTTGCTCACTGTGTTCTCGTCTTCGTCGCGGTATCCTTTATCGCACCGCAACGGAACTGGGGGCGACGAAGATCGCGCTGGGTCACCATCGTGACGATATCCTGCAAACGCTGTTCTTAAATATGTTCTACGGTGGCAAGATGAAAGGTATGCCTCCGAAACTGATGAGCGATGATGGCAAACATATCGTGATTCGCCCGCTGGCCTACTGCCGCGAGAAAGATATTCAGCGCTTTGCCGATGCAAAAGCGTTCCCGATTATTCCGTGCAACCTGTGCGGTTCACAGCCTAACCTGCAACGTCAGGTAATTGCTGACATGTTGCGTGACTGGGATAAACGTTATCCGGGGCGTATCGAGACGATGTTCAGCGCAATGCAGAATGTGGTGCCGTCGCATCTGTGCGATACCAACCTGTTCGATTTCAAAGGCATTACCCACGGTTCTGAAGTGGTTAACGGGGGTGATCTGGCGTTTGATCGCGAAGAGATCCCACTACAACCAGCGGGCTGGCAGCCTGAAGAAGATGAAAATCAGTTGGATGAGTTACGGCTGAATGTGGTTGAAGTGAAATAACCCGGATAGCGCCCGATGCGCAAGCGTATCGGGCTACTCTTATGGAGGCCGGATAAGACGCGGCCAGCGTCACATCCGGCAATCCCGAAGAAGATGTTTACTCTTGCACCCTGCAATTCAACATTTCATTATTTTAATAACCGCACCCGGCACGTTTTTCCTTTAATCTTCCCACCCTGTAGCTGTTTCCATGCTTTATGAGCAACAGCCTGACGCACCGCGACATAGACATGCGCCGGATGCACGGCAATTTTGCCAATATCTGCGCCATCAAGCCCGATGTCTCCTGTCAGCGCACCTAATACATCACCCGGGCGCATTTTGGCTTTTTTCCCGCCATCGATACACAACGTTGCCATTTCTGCTTTCAGCGGCACAATGGAACTATTCGCTGGCAGCGTTTGCCAGTTAAGTTTTATCTGCAACATGTCAGAAATGATATTGGCCCGCTGTGCTTCTTCCGGGGCACAGAAACTGATCGCCAGACCGCTATTTCCTGCACGAGCTGTACGACCGATGCGATGTACATGAACTTCAGGGTCCCACGCCAGCTCAAAGTTCACCACCAGCTCAAGCGATTTTATATCCAGACCACGCGCAGCAACATCAGTCGCGACCAGTACACGGGCGCTACCGTTAGCAAAACGTACCAGGGTCTGATCGCGATCGCGTTGCTCCAGATCGCCGTGTAACGACAATGCACTTTGCCCTACTTCATTCAGCGCGTCGCAGACAGACTGGCAATCTTTTTTGGTATTGCAAAACACCACGCAAGAGGATGGCTGATGCAAGCTTAATAACCGTTGCAACAGAGGAATTTTGCCTTTGCTGGATGTCTCATAAAATTGTTGTTCAATAGGTGGCAGAGCATCTGTTGAGTCAATTTCAATCGCTAAAGGATCGCGTTGCACTCTTCCGCTGATTGCGGCAATGGCTTCCGGCCAGGTTGCCGAAAACAGAAGTGTCTGCCGAGATGCTGGCGCAAAACAGATGACATCATCAATGGCGTCGCTAAATCCCATATCCAGCATGCGGTCGGCCTCATCCATCACCAGCGTATTCAACGCATCCAGTGATACAGTGCCTTTTTGCAGGTGATCCAGCAAACGGCCCGGCGTTGCCACGATAATATGCGGCGCATGTTGTAACGAATCACGCTGCATACCGAACGGTTGACCACCGCACAACGTCAAAATTTTGGTATTTGGCAGAAAACGCGCCAGCCGACGCAATTCACCTGCCACCTGATCCGCCAGTTCACGCGTAGGACACAGCACGAAAGCCTGGGTTTGAAATAGCGACGCATCAATTTGCTGTAACAAGCCGAGGCCAAAAGCCGCCGTTTTGCCGCTGCCGGTTTTCGCCTGCACGCGAACATCTTTTCCGGCAAGGATCGCCGGAAGCGCGGCGGCCTGCACCGGCGTCATGGTTAAATAACCCAACTCATTAAGGTTTGTGAGTTGGGCGGAAGACAAAACATTCAGGGTAGAAAAAGCGGTCACAATCTATTCTCGTGGTCATCGACGCAAAGTCAGCAGGCGCGTATCCTCGCAGATCTACGCTCACGATGCGACAATTTAATCGGTTCTTCATCGGGTGGTGGGTCAGGCATGGGTTGCGGGCGAGGGATCGGATCGGGCACTGGAACAGGATCGCCAGGAATCGGTTCAGGGACAGGAATTTGCAAATAAATAAGTGTCGTCATATTTCCCTCCGGTCATTGGGTGGACTCTTAAAGGGTAGACGCTGATAAATAACAGGCAAAAAAAAGCCGACTCATCAAAGTCGGCGTCGTACGAATCAATTGTGCTATGCAGTAATTCAAAAAAGGAAGTAAGACAATATGGAGCGCAACGCCCATCGCTTGACGTTGCATTCACCTGCAAGAGAGATATTGCCCTGAATGGGTAGAGAGTTTATTGACTTCGCTCAAACTTTACGGCGTTTTTGTATACAGATAGCCGGAAAAATTGCTTTTGTTACAACCATTTACTACGATGCAACCATAAAGCAACACCACCAATAAGAACAACTAACAGAATACAAAAAATTGAAAATCCGAATTGCCATCCACCGCCAGGGATCCCACCAAGGTTGACGCCAAATAACCCTGTCAGAAACGTACTGGGTAAAAAGACCATTGCCATCAACGACATTGTATAGGTACGACGAGCTAAATTTTCCTGCATCACCTGAGCGATTTCATCAGCCATCACGCCAGTCCGTGCTATACAGGCGTCGATTTCGTCAAGACCGCGCCCAAGGCGATCGGCAATATCCTGCATCCGACGGCGTTGGTCATCGCTCATCCACGGCATACGTTCACTGGCAAGACGAGCATAAACATCACGTTGCGGTGCCATATAGCGACGCATCACAATTAATTGTTTGCGCAGCAGAGCCAGGAATCCACGCGGTGGAATTTGCTGATCGAGAAGATTATCTTCGAGGTCGATAATTTTATCGTGCAGCTGCTCGATAAATTCGCTGGAATGATCGGTCAACGCATCGCACACATCCACCAGCCACCCCCCGCAATCGGTCGGACCAGTGCCCTCTTCCAGATCGCTCACCACATCGTCCAGCGCCAGCACTTTGCGTTGTCGGGTCGAAACAATTAATCGCCCATCCATGTATACACGCATGGCGACCAGCTGATCGGGGCGTTCATCGGTGCTGCCGTTTATACAGCGCAATGTAATCAGCGTGCCTTCCCCGAGACGGCTGACTCGGGGCCGTGTGCTCTCGCCCGCCAGCGCATCACGTACGTTATTGGGAAGCAGCGGTGTTGTCGCCAGCCATTGGGCGCTATCATGGTGTACATAATTAAGGTGGAGCCAGCAGGGATGCGCTTCATCAATCACATCTGTATTTTCCAGCGGTTTAACGCCGCCTCTACCATCCAGCATCCAGGCAAATACTGCATCCGGGACATTAACGTCCGATCCCTTAATCGCTTCCACAGTGCCTCCATCATCAACGCATTATTTTGTAGTCTAGCCTTCTGGCCCTGTTACGCAACATCTCATCACCCCATTACCCTGAAATGATTAATAAAATTCTGTCTAAATTGAATACAAAAAGCAAAATGCTTTTCCGTATACAAACCGTGTGAAGTGTTAAATAGCGTCTATCATTATCAGAATTATCTGATCATATGACGTGGCTTTTTTGCGATCGGATAGCAACAAAAATTGATAAAAATAATGGGATCTCAATGATTACACACAACTTCAATACCCTGGACTTACTCACCAGTCCTGTCTGGATCGTTTCGCCCTTTGAGGAACAGTTAATTTATGCCAACAGCGCGGCGCGACTGTTGATGCAAGACCTCACGTTTAGTCAGCTACGAACCGGTCCCTATTCCGTCTCCTCACAAAAAGAACTGCCGAAATACCTCTCCGATCTGCAAAATCAACACGATATTATCGAAATCCTCACCGTTCAGCGTAAAGAAGAGGAAACAGCATTAAGCTGTCGGCTTGTTTTGCGAGAGCTGACAGAAACAGAACCGGTGATTATTTTCGAAGGTATCGAAGCACCGGCAACGCTGGGTTTAAAAGCCAGTCGCTCGGCAAATTATCAGCGCAAAAAACAAGGTTTTTATGCGCGCTTTTTTCTGACTAACTCTGCACCAATGTTGTTGATTGACCCCTCCCGAGATGGCCAAATCGTCGATGCTAACCTCGCCGCGCTCAATTTCTATGGTTATAACCATGAAACGATGTGCCAGAAACATACCTGGGAAATTAATATGCTCGGGCGTCGCGTCATGCCTATCATGCATGAAATCTCGCATTTACCCGGTGGTCATAAACCTTTGAATTTTATTCATAAACTGGCGGATGGTTCGACTCGTCATGTGCAGACCTATGCCGGGCCGATTGAAATTTATGGCGACAAGCTCATGTTATGTATTGTGCATGATATTACTGAGCAAAAACGGCTGGAGGAGCAGCTGGAACATGCTGCCCACCATGATGCGATGACAGGATTACTGAATCGGCGACAGTTTTATCACATTACCGAGCCAGGCCAAATGCAGCACCTCGCCATCGCTCAGGATTACAGCTTATTGCTCATCGACACCGATCGTTTTAAACACATTAACGATCTCTATGGGCATTCTAAAGGTGATGAGGTGTTATGCGCCCTCGCCCGCACCCTCGAAAGTTGCGCTCGCAAAGGCGATTTGGTGTTTCGTTGGGGAGGCGAAGAGTTTGTCTTATTGCTACCAAGAACCCCACTGGATACCGCGCTTTCGCTGGCTGAAACTATCCGCGTAAGCGTGGCAAAAGTGAGTATTTCGGGCTTACCACGCTTTACCGTCAGCATTGGTGTGGCGCACCACGAAGGAAATGAAAGCATCGATGAACTGTTTAAACGCGTTGATGATGCTTTGTATCGAGCGAAAAATGATGGACGCAACCGCGTGCTGGCGGCATAAGCCGCGGATGCGTCTCGTGATCAACGACTGCGCTTAGCGTGGCGCTCCCAGTTTTCTTGCTTCGCCTGCGCTGTTTTACGTAGTGCGACGTAACACGCCCCGCTGCCGCCATGATGCGGTAGCGCAGTGCAATATGCCTGAACATCACCAAATTCGGTCAGCCAGCGCGCCACATAGCTGCGGACAATATTGGCATGCGATTTATCATCCCGTCCTTTGCCATGAATAATCAGCACGTTACGCAAACCATCCGCCATGGCTTGTTGAATGAAACTGAACATCATTTTGCGGCACTCTTCCACCGGCTGGCGCAAAAGATTCAGGCTCGCCTGTTGCGGATATTTACCACTGCGCAGCTTATCCAGCACCCCATGTTGCAACCCTTCCCGCCGAAACTCCAGCGGCTGACTTAGCGGGATGATGTCGAGAAATCCGGTGGTGAGGAAATTATCAAGTTGCAGCGTGTCGATACGCTGCGGCGCACGTTGGTTACGCGTTGGATGCCAGTGGACATCTGTAGCACGTTTCAGCGGCTGGACATCTTCCATGGCGTCAAGAAACAGCGATTTGTCGTCAAGGTTCATGTAACCTCCTATGCACCTTCACACGTCGTGATTCAGACGGGTTAATTGTTCATACTTACTGCATCGTTCCCTTCACAGATTGAAACAATACTCTACTTCATACCTGTGAGTATCTGCGCAGGCGGGGCATTTTATACTAGCCTGTTAGCAGTATCGAACAGTTTAGCCCGAGTTTAATTCAGCACAGGCTCCGATCAGGATGATTTATTCATAGCAGGAACCAACAAAAATGCGATAAATAACAGACCACTGATTAGCAGAAAGGTATCCGAAAATGCCATAGTTTGCGCCTCCCTCAGCATCAATTGACTCAATAATTTGGTTGAAGCCAGTATTTCCGATGTCTGGTCACTTCCACTGCGATTAAAAAACAAAGCACTTCTGGAAATGAAGTCATTCACCGTATGGGGAACAGAAACCATTTTTTCACCCATTCTCGAAAAATGAAAATTAGTTCGATTATTGAGAATAGAGCCACACAGGGCAATACCAATTGCGCCCCCAAGATTACGTGTTAAATTAAATACACCAGAGGCTAACTTCAGCCGTTCTTTTGGAATTCCCCCCAGCGTTAATGTTACGATGTGGGCCATCGCAAACTGCTGCGAAATCCCTCTAATTGCCTGTGGAAACAGTAACTCCTGCCATCCCCATTCGTGGGTTATAGGGGTAAAAAGATACATTGAAAACACAAATCCACCCATCCCCGCCATCAACAGCCATCGCAGATTTATTTTTTTACTTAACCAGAAGTAAAAGGGAACAGAAAATAACTGGAAAATACCTGTTGTGCAAACGGCAAAACCTATCTCTTCGGCATTTAATCCGCGAACCTGCCCCAAAAACACAGGGATTAAATATACAGTAGAGAATATTCCAACCCCTCCAGAAAAAGAAAAGAAACATCCCAGTGTGAAATTTTTATCCTTAAAAGCATGAAGATCCATTATCGGATTGGATATTTTAAGTGTACGCGCAGCAAATAAAATAAAACTCACCAATGCCAGAACTGATGTCAGCAAAATAGTATTATCATCCAGCCATCCCCAGCGCGCTCCTTCTTCAAGGGTATATTCCAGACATCCCAGTGTCATGGCCAACAGGATAATACTCGGATAATCAGCAACTTTCAGTAAAGAGAGATCAGGTTTATCAAAATTAACCAGAAAAGGAATACTCAAAACTAAATATATGCCCGGTAATATATTGATATAAAATAGCCATCGCCAGTCGAGGTTATCAGTGATCCAGCCCCCCAGAGTTGGCCCTAGCGTCGGTGACAGTGAGGCCAGCGCACTGACTACCGCAGCAGCCAACCCCAACTCTTTACCCTGGTAATAAATAAACGCCGTCGTGAAAACTAAAGGGATCATGGATGCGCCAGCAACTCCCTGTAAAGCACGAAAAAAAATCATGATCTGAATATTCCATGCAAGTCCACAAGCGATACTCATTAAAGTAAATATTCCCGCGGATAGAGTAAAAAGCCAACGAGTGGAAAATACCCGTGACAGCCACCCAGAGAGCGGAATAACAATAATCTCGGCAATTAAATAGCTGGTCTGAAGCCAGGCCATTTCGTCTTTACCTGCGGACAGACCACCACCTATTTCATTTAGGGATGACGATACAATTTGAATATCAAGCTGAGCAATAAATAATCCAATACACATACTGGCGAAAGCAATATGTTTACGCATAGACATCATCTCTCATCAACACTGACGGTGACGGACAGTCCCGGGCGAAGAAGTTGCTTTAATTCCTTTGCGTCGTCAAATGCAATCCGTACCGGGACACGCTGAACAATTTTGGTGAAATTGCCAGTGGCATTTTCTATCGGAATCAAGCTGAAACTGGCTCCTGTCGCTGGGGAAAGGCTTTCAATGTGACCGTGAAACACTTCCCCTTTGAGAATATCAGCACGGATCTCAGCCTTCATTCCTGGCTTCATTCCCGCTATTTGGTTTTCTTTATAATTTGCATCAACCCACAACTCACTGACTGGTACTAGTGAAACTAACGATGTGCCGCCTTCCACCCAACTGCCTGTATGGGCGCTGCGGTTTGCGACAATGCCATCAATCGGCGCACGAACAAGGGTATATTCCAGATCCAGTAGTGCCTGAGTCAAAGCGGCCAGAACTTCTTCGATACTTGCACGTACGTTTTCTTCCTGAGCAGATAAAACTGCCAGCCGTTGCTTCTCCACCAGGAAATCGTTCGCGGCTTTGCGCTCCTTTGCTGCGACCTGCTGGTAGTCAAACCTGGCGTTATCAATAATTTGTTGCGATATTGCCGCTGATTGTGCGAGTTTTTCATAACGTTCAGTATCTCGCAGGCGCTTTTGCTCCTCATGTTTTACTGCCTGCCATGTTTCACTGGCACTTTGAATTATCGACTGCTGCATCGCAATAGTGGCTTGAATGCTTTCGAGATTGGCTTTGCTACTTTTTATTTTTGCCTCAAGCCTGGCGACATTTGCACGATAATCCCGATCATCGAGACGCAGGATAATATCGCCTT
>OASW01000603.1_pt1 | contig 8443 bp, 10 predicted proteins | sample 1475831 | NCBI WGS metagenome assembly OASW01 (sample SAMEA2579927, study PRJEB22360) | human gut metagenome
GGTGTTCGAGGATTGCGGGAATTGCATAGCAATGGAGCAATCCGGTTACATCAGTGAGTGGCAAAATTTACTTTTGACACTCACATCATATCTTTTCTTTTCAGAAAGGCAAAAAAACTACGGTTTTACATATTGTTCTGTAAAAATATGGAAAATTTCACTTCCATGGTCAGTTGAAGTTCCATAATCAAAAATGACCACTGCAATCTCTTTCATCTGGTCTTTCATGCCTGTCATGATCTCTCCGGCATAAGCCAGTTTTTTACCATTTTTTTTCAATTCTCCCGTATCAGGATAACAGTTCCACTCTTTATCCCATACTACCTGGTATGTATGGATATCTTCGCTGCTTTCTATGGACTGATACATTGCATTTGCATCCGGATCTCCAGTTTTCCATTTTTCAAATATCTTCTGAAAATTGTCATCAGGCACGGAATTACCAAAATTTTCTGTATTTCCCGCCTTTACCTCTTCTACCAGACTTTCAGCTGCCAGAACTGCGCGATTAAGATCCCGTCCGTTTTTGCTAAGACGATCTGCCTGCACAAAAGCAGACAGACACATTGCCACGCAAAGCATAAAAAATCCTGCAGCTATCACCATTTCCATTAAAAACGGTCCGGAACCAGACCCTCTATTTCTGCTCATTGGCATCCTTTCCTCCGCTTCTTAATGAAAGTTTTAAGCCCGCTGCGCCTTCGCCTAATGTCTGCAGTGTGATGGTATTTTTCTCTTTTTCCATAGAAAGACCGGCGCATTCCAGTATCTCAAGGCCGTCATCCAGACCCAGACCGCTGTTCTCATCTGTAAACAGTTCCCGGATGCTGCCGTCTTTCCAGTAGATCCATGTGTGGTATTTTTCTTCCCCAACCTGCTGTTTTAGCTGTAAAACAGAAGTACCGTCTACTTCTATTATATCCACACTATTTTCTCTGTCACCCTGACGTATTTTGTTCGCTATATAGCTTATTGCAGTGGTGCCTGAAAAATTGGCATCACTTCGTTTTATGATATTTTCATACACCCTGCTTCCCATAAGAACAGAAAAAAGGGCGCATAAAACGAATACAAGAAACAGAAGCATGGTAAAAAGACCGCTTATGGCCGATCCCTTTGTCTGTGTCTTTTCTTTCACTTTACAGCGTCCTCCTGTTCTGCCAGGATCACAGTAATCTCCGGCATGATATTGGAAGCAAATCCGTCATAAAACACATTGTATTTATCATGGTCAATCTGGACCCCGTAATTTTCTTCCAGATATTCCACACTTGGCGGATATCTTCCTTCAATGGCATAACACTGTACGCAGCCCCTTGCAATGGCTTTACGCAGTGTTTCCTGACTCCTTTCACCAGTTCTGTTTAAAAAACCCAGAGAACCAGTCCCAAAAGCCGCAACTGCTGCTAAAAGCAGCAAAAAGGATAACAAAAGCCCTCTAAGCTCCCCTTTATCCTCTTTAACTTTACTTACTCTTATTTTCATAGGTTCCTCCAGTCTGCCAGAATGCATCAGATAGCTGAAAGTACTCCAGCTAAAGGAAGCATAACAGAAAGAAGCACCAGACCTACAGATACTGCCAGCACTGCCACGATCGTGGGTTCAAATCTTGCGATCATATTGTCAATGGCTGTGTCCGCTATTTCTTCATAGTCATTAGATATCTCTTCCATTACACTGTCAAGATGGCCGCTTCTGGTACCTACTTTTATCATCTGGATATAAAAGCCAGAGAACATACCCGTTTCTTTTAATGCATCATAATAGCTTTCACCCAGCTCCAGCTTCTCAGAGCATTTTTTCAGCTGCTCTGATATCACATCATTTTCAGCCAGCCCGCCTGCCAGTTCAAGGCCTTTTTCAAATTCCAGTCCGCTTCTTAATGTCAGGGAAAGAACAGCTGTGAAACGTCTTTTTGCAATGGCCTGGGCAATCTTGCTGCGATTCTTTATCTGGCGGATTACATTCTGGATAAAGTTCACATGAATACCCATTTTCGCTGCAATACTCATTCCCGCAACCACCACTGCGATCAGTGCCACTAAAACAAGAGCCACTCCGCTGAAAATCCCACCCAACCGGATAGCGGACTGTGCCACAGGTGACATTTCTGCCCCCAGCTGTTCATAGACCTTTGAAAAAATAGGCATTACCTTTACAAACAGGACAAATAAGACTACAAGAAGCATAAGGATCATCATAGCCGGATAAGTCACAGCATTTTTCACTGCCTTGATCAGACGGTCTTCTTTCTCATAATAGTCAGAAAGAGATTTCATCATCTGATCCAGAGTACCTGTTTCCTGTCCCAGCTTTGCCATGCGGACCACATAGGCCGGAAATACGCCTGTATCTTCCAATACCTTAAAACAAGGATCTCCCAGTTCTGCCCCCTCTGCCATATAAAGAAGCATTTTCTTTTCATTTTCATCTTCAGCATCCTCTGCCATAATGGAAAATCCCTCATCTAAAGGTACTGCCGCTTCCAGAAGCAGAGAAATCTGCAGGCAGAACGCAGACAGCTGGCTGCAGGAATAGGAGCGCCACTGTCTGGTCTTCTCATCTTTTTTTTCTAAATCTGCCATTGCATTTCCCCCTGTAATTCGTTACAGCTTTTAATAGCTGTATTTTGCCTTATAATTGCCACCATTTCCAATATACTGCATGATCTCCTTGCTCTGCTTTCCAGAAGAAGCAAATGTAGGATCCATCAGTTTCCAGTCATGACCATCAAAATAGATCACATTGTCCACCCATCCCTGACCTTCCAGGAATACATTGATCCATGCGTGGTAAAGGCTTCCTGTATATCCTACTACCAGCTTGGTCGGGATATCCTGAGACCGCAGCATAGCTGTCATCAAAGCCGCATAATCAAAGCAGATGCCTTTTTTCTGCGCAAGGACCACATCTACATTAGGCAGGTATCCGGATTGTACAGACTGTGCTTTTGCTGTATCATAGGTCAGATTGTTAATAACGTAATTATAAATGGCGGTAACTACTCCGATCTGGTCTGTAACTCCAGATGAAAGTTCTGCTCCCTTCTGCACAGCCGCACTGGCAGGATTAAAGTTTACATACTGATTGGGATATAAAAACGGTCCAAAGGTATCTGTGATATTTACATCCAGACTCTGGCTGAACGCCTGGGAATACTGGGTTCCCTGGATATTTTCAAACACTTTTACCTGATAGGAGCCATTTCCTTCAGATAAAGGAAATACCTCATAGGTGCCACTGCTGTTTAAATCGTAAGTGTAAGTCTCTGAACCACTTTTTGATACTTGTACCTTAATCTTGCCAACACTGCCGGTATATTTCACCATAATGTAGCCGGAAGCTGTATTCGATGCATCCAAAGTGGCTTTATCATTTTTATATACTGTCACACCGGAAGCAATAGGTGTCAGCACATGGCTTCCTGCCGGTTTGCTATACAAAGGCACCTGTGCATCTTCAATGGTAGTCTGGGAATTCTGCTGTGCTGCCAGACCGGTCATAAGAAATGCCTGACCTGATGTTATTACTGTTGCTGCTGCCAGTAAGGCAGCTGTTATCTTTTTTGTTCTTTCCAAAACTGCTCAACTCCTTGTTCTGCCGTATACCAAAGCGATCCGTACTACTTATTTAGCCAGACGCTGGCGCACGATCTCATAAGCCAGCACACCTGCTGCAACAGAAGCATTCAGGGAATCAATATCTCCCTTCATAGGAATGGATGCTACCATATCGCAGTGCTCCTTTACAAGTTTGCTGACGCCTTCCCCCTCATTTCCGATCACAAGTCCCATAGGACCGGCAAGGTTCATTTTGTACATCACATCGCCGCCCATATCAGCACATACAAACCAGAGACCTCTCTTTTTTAAATCTTCCATTGTAGCGGTCAGGTTTGTAACTTTTGCAACCGGAGTATAATTTAACGCGCCGGCCGATGTCTTTGCAACGGTAGCTGTCAGGCCTACTGCACGACGCTTTGGAATAATAACCCCATGTGCGCCAGCCAGATTGGCAGTACGGATGATAGCACCCAGATTGTGGGGATCTTCAATCCCGTCAAGCAGGAATAAAAAAGGCGGTTCTCCCTTTTCTTCTGCCAGCTTTAACATATCTTCTACTTCTGCGTATTCATAAGCAGCAGCATAGGCAATGACACCCTGGTGTTTTCCTGTCTCAGACATCTGGTCCAAGCGTTCTTTTGCAACATAATTAATAATAGTATCGTACTTTTTAGCTTCTCTGACAATGGTTCTTACAGGGCCGTCCTGGCAGCCGTCTAATACAAACAGCTTGTCAATGGTCTTGCCGGAACGAAATGCCTCTAATACGGCATTGCGGCCTTCTATAGTCAGTTCTTCGTATCTCATTTATGACTCTCCTTTTTGTTCTGGTGATCCTGTTTTCATTTCCAATGCACCAATTCTTTCAAGCCCTGTGCTCACAAGCTGTGTAAGACGTTCAAATCGTTCTTCAAGGAACAGCCAGCCAACCAGTGCCTCAAAACCAGTTGCTGTACGGTAATCTGCCATAGTAGCATGTTTTGCCATGGTAAAGGATTTAGCATTACGTCCTCTTTTATATACTGCATGTTCCTGTGCTGTCAGATCTTCTTCTAAAAGATGGATCATGGCAGCCTGTGTACCTGCTTTGACCAGCTCTGCACTTTTTTTGTGAAGCTTGTTCACCTGGATACTGCCTTTGTTCACTACTTTGGCACGGATCATTACTTCATAAACTGCATCTCCAATATATGCCAGTACCAAAGGAGAATAGGTCCCTGCATCTACAGGGCCCATTTCCATTGTCTTTTTATAAAATTCCAGAAAGGCCTTTAAAGTTATGCTCTCTTCCACTTTACGCCCTCTCTGGTATCTTCCAGGACAATACCCATATCCAGAAGTTTTCCTCTGATCTCGTCTGCAAGAGCAAAGTTTCTGTCTTTTCTTGCCTGCTGTCTTGCTGCGATCATTTCCTCGATCTCGCTGTCAAGGACTTCTGCCTTTCTCTCTGTGATTATGCCCAAAACACCACATAACTGTTCGATTTCCTCTAACAGGCAGGAAATATAGGATTTGGTACTGGAAGCATCTGCTGTGGAGTTAGCAAGTTTTACCAGCTCGAAAATAGCGGAAACAGCATCTGCTGTGTTAAAATCATCCTCCATAGCTGCCTCATATTTTTCACGCAGCTTCTGTACTTCCACCATCTTTTCCTGCTCTGCACAGGTCTCAGCAGCACCTTCTGCCTTTGCATCCAGTTCTTTTAAGCGGTCTACTGCCGTAATGATACGCTCTAATCCGTTCTTAGAAGCCTCCATCAGTTCTGCGCTGAAGTTGATCGGGCTTCTGTAATGTGCGCTTAACATAAAGAAACGCAGTACCTGCAGGTCATATTTCTCAGCAATATCACGAACAGTAAAGAAGTTGCCCAGTGATTTAGACATCTTCTTATTATCAATATTTAAGAAACCATTGTGCATCCAGTAGTTTGCAAAGGTCTTATCATTTGCACATTCACTCTGTGCGATCTCATTTTCATGATGTGGGAAGATCAGATCTTCGCCGCCTGCATGGATATCGATCTGGTCTCCAAGATAATGCTTTGCCATAACAGAACACTCAATATGCCAGCCTGGACGTCCCTGGCACCATGGAGACTCCCAGTAAGGCTCTCCTTCTTTTTTCGGCTTCCAAAGAACGAAATCGTTTGGGTCTTCCTTTACTTCTTCACCACTTACCTTTAATTCACGGAAGCCGGACTGAAGTTCATCTAAATTCTTATGGGATAATTTGCCGTATTCTTTAAAGGATTTTACCTTAAAATATACAGTTCCGTCATCTGCAACGTAAGCATGTCCCTTATCGATCAGTGTCTGGATCATGGTGAGCATGCCCTGGATCTCCTGGGTTGCCTGTGGATTTACAGTAGCAGGCTTTACATTTAATGCTGCCATATCCTTTTTGCACTCTTCAATATAGCGTTTGGAGATAACTTCTGCATCTACGCCTTCTTCATTTGCCTTCTTGATGATCTTGTCATCTACATCGGTGAAGTTGGATACATACTGTACATCATATCCCTTGTACTCAAAATAGCGGCGTACTGTATCGAATACGATCATCGGTCTTGCATTTCCAATGTGGATCAGATTGTAAACCGTAGGTCCGCATACATACATTTTCACCTGTCCCGGTGTTAATGGGACAAATTCTTCTTTTCTTCTTGTGAGAGTATTAAAAATCTTCATAATTCCTCCTCATTTCCGCGCTTTTTCATACGCACATTTATTTATGCTATCCCTTTTATCACTTAAGCTTTACTTTTGAGGACCACAGCAGCCCCCACAGCTTTCATTTATTATTTTATTATCATAGCAGTAATCAGCTACTTCCGTCAATAATGTAATTGCCTGGGAGGAAATTCCTTCGCCTGTCCCTGTAAAGCCAAGGCCCTCTTCTGTGGTAGCTTTTATACTGACTCTGGATACATCCAAATGAAGAGCCTCTGCAATGTTTTCAGCCATTGCCGGACGATAATTTAACAATTTAGGGCGCTGGGCAATAATAGTGGCATCAATATTTTCCACTATATAACCCTTTTCTTCTAACAGTTCTCCTACTTTTTTCAGCAGTTCAATACTGGAAATGCCTTCATATTCTGGATCTGTATCCGGAAAATGCTGTCCGATATCCCCTAAGGCTGCTGCTCCCAGCAGAGCATCCATAACTGCATGAACAAGGACATCCGCATCGGAATGTCCTAAAAGTCCTTTCTCATATGGGATCTCTACACCGCCAAGGATCAGTTTTCTTCCCTCTACCAGTTTGTGTACATCATATCCCTGTCCAATCCTCATTTATTTCATGTCTCCTTTATAACTGATATGTTCTCTCGGAATCTTTCTGTGCCTGATTTTGTGAGAAGTTTTTTTGTCAGTTGTACCCAAATTTCTGAGGCGTACGCGGTGCGTACGGTGATGAAATCCGGGTGCGACTGGCAAAAAACCGGCCACAAAGGCAGGTACAGGAAAGACTCCAAGAGGACATCTGATCTGTATAAAATACTTTTTATCAGGCGAGCCACGTTATCAGAACATCATCCGCACTTTCCGTGGTATACATTCAGCCTGTATATCATTTACATTGCCGCATACTTCTCCGTCTACATGAACCGGAAAAGAGGCATCTGTATGTATTCTCACTTCCCGGCATTCGTAGGTTCTGAGCCCTTTATAACGTTTTCTTCTGCCTGTCATAGCGCTTAAAAGAAGTGGGATCAGCTTCAACCGGTTGGCATAGCTGACTACACAAATGTTCATCAGCCCGTCTTTTCCATCTGCCTTTGGTGCAAAAACAAAGCCGCCGCCTTCTGAAGGCTGGATATGACAAGATATAAACAGGATATTATTAAATTCTACCCTTTTTACACCATCCAAAACAATATATCCCCTGGAAGAACGGCATTTAAAAAACTGGCTGATACCAAGAAGCAGATAAGAAAACCTGCGAAAACCCATGTGACCTAAGCGGCTGCGAAGTCTGGAATCGCGGGCCGCCTGACAGACAGCTGCGTCAAAACCAATTCCGGCACTAACTAAAAACCGCCTGTGAAATGGTTCTCCTTTTCCATAAGAAAGAACGCCGTAATCGATCACGGAGAAGTGCCTTGGGTAAAGCTGCTTTTTCAGACACCGCACAGGATTTACCGGCATATGAAGACTTCGCCATAAGTCATTTCCTGTTCCTGCCGGGATATAGCCCAGATTTAAAGGACCATGGAAGGAAGCTCCATCTAAAACTTCATTCATGGTGCCGTCTCCGCCAACAACAATAAGGAAGCAAGGCTTTCCTGCTTTCTTGGTCAATTCCCTGGACGCTTCTCTGGCTTCACCGGTCCCGTTTGTCAGAACCGCTTCGTATTCAATATTGTGCCGGTCCATATAACCGGCGATGGCTCTCCATACCTTCCATCCTCTGCCTGAGCCTGCATTTGGATTGATGATAAAATGGTACATAGGCAAACGGGTGTCCTTTCTCGTTTCTGTATAAACTCAGTTCCATGCGCTGACGGCGCTTGTTCCTCTTTCTGCGTAGACTCAGGTCCACGCGCTGACGCGCTCATCTGTCTGCTGACGCAGACGGGATCTTCGTTAATAAGCTTGCAAAAAACAAATGCCGCCCTTGGCGGCGCTTGTTTTTTTCTGCGCTTATTACATTATACCATACCACTGTTGAAAAACATATAAAACACATCGAAAATTTCTATTAAAAATGCCCTATAGCCGTTACGGTCATTAACTTCTCAGTATATATGAAAGCTGTTTTCCTGTTCACAGGGGATATCTGTGATCTCCATATCTGATACTTCGATCCAGTTTTGTTCCTGGATACGTTTTAAAAGTTCCTGGATATCCAGAGTCTGTCCTTGCACTTCCATTTCT
>OASW01000636.1_pt1 | contig 7861 bp, 6 predicted proteins | sample 1475831 | NCBI WGS metagenome assembly OASW01 (sample SAMEA2579927, study PRJEB22360) | human gut metagenome
ACATGCGCGATTTTTATGTCTATGGTTTCAAAAGCCGGGATGATTATACGAAGAAAAGTGCCAGGTCTTATGATGACGAGAAACGTCGCATAGAGAGCTGGCTTGGTGAGTATATGAAATTCCATCAGACTGCTGATGGTAAGAATGTATTTCTATCAATTGATAGCAGAGTAACCAGACACAATCCGCTTTATAAGGCCTGGAAGACAAAGAGCTTTACGGACGGGGATATTACACTTCATTTTATCATTATGGATATTCTTTCAGATGGCCAGGAACGGTCACTTGTGGCTATTGTGTCTCAAGTGGACCAATATCTGAGTGCTTTTGATCATGCAAGAGTATTTGACATTTCTACGATCAGAAAAAAACTTAACGAATACGTAAAAGAAGGATTGCTGGTAAGCAGGAAGAACGGTAAGATGATGTTATACCGTCGTACAGAAGAGCTTGAAATGCCAGGTACGGATGTTTTGGATTTCTTTTCAGAAACTGCACCATGTGGTGTGATTGGATCGTTTCTGAAAGATAAAACAAATGACATAGCTGACAATTTTGCATTTAAACATCATTACATAACCGGTGCAATGGACAGTGAAGTTTTGTGTACAATACTGGAAGCAATTCATGAAAAAAGAAATGTAACAGTTGAAATGCTCCATCGTAGGAAAAATCGTGTTACAGAATCGAATGTCGTTCCGCTTCGGATAATGATCAGTGTGCAGAGTGGAAGGCAATATATGATGGCCTATGCTCCATATTTTAAACGGATAACAGCGTATCGTCTTGATAATATTTTTGCTGTTAAAAATGGTGAGATTGCAGACCGATTTGATGAACTAAGAGATAAACTGAATGGAATGCAGCAACACATGTGGGGAGTAGCTACAGACAGCCGGTCGGGAAATCGCATGGAACATATTGAATTTACAGTTTGGTATGACGATGGAGAACAGCATATACCAAGGCGATTAGAGCGCGAGAAACGAATCGGAAAGGTGGAATATATTGATGAACATACATGCCGTTTTTTAGCTGATGTTTATGATGCAAGTGAGCTGATACCATGGATACGTACCTTTATCTGTCGAATCACAGATATTTCAATTTCAAATAAATTTTTGGAAATACAGTTTAAAAAAGATTTGCAGACGATGTATGAGATGTATGGAATGGAAGGGGAGAAATGATCATGCTGTTTCATGAAATTTACAGTACATATTTTCAAACCGTAGGGAAAATCTTAACAGAAGCAGTGGAGCATCCGCTTACGACTGGAGAAATCAGTTCAATCATTCAGAATCATGCATTTGAAGAAAGTGCATTGAATATTCCAGAGTCTTTGGGAATGGCACGCTGGCAATTATTGAAAGAAGATGGAACAACCATTCTTAGAAAAAAGCCAACTATGCCCCTTACGATTTTGCAGAAACGCTGGATCAATGCGATCGCATTAGATCCAAGAATACGTTTGTTTACGGATCGACCAGTTGTATTTTCAGATGTGGAACCGTTATTTCTTCCAGAAGATATTTACGTCTTTGATAAGTATTCAGATGGTGATCCGTATGAGAATGAAGAATATATTCGGAACTTCCGTTTGATATTGGATGCGATCAGGCATCAGTATCCGATTCAGATCAGTATTAGAAATCGTCATGGGGAACGAGTAACAACCAGGACAATTCCTGAATATTTGGAATATTCCGAGAAAGATGATAAATTTCGTTTGATTGGTACAGGAAGCAAATTGGGAAATACGATCAATCTTGGCAGGATCACTTCTTGTGAAAAGTGCGGGAATCAACAGGGAAAGATTGGAAAAAGAAATCTGCCGCAGCCGCGCAAAGTGATATTTGAACTGGTTGATGACCGGAATGCTTTGGAACGTGTTCTGCTGCACTTCGCACACTTTGAAAAACAAGTCGGGAAAATAGATGATCGAAAGTATCAGGTAACATTACACTATGATAAAGAGGACGAAACAGAGATTTTAATTCGTGTTCTTTCGTTTGGACCAATGATCCGCGTTGTGAAGCCTATGGCATTCATTAATTTAATAAAGTGCAGATTGTCAGATCAAAAAAGTTGTGGACTGTAAAAGTTCGCAACTTTTTTTCCATGAAAAAAAGAACTGGAAGAGATAAACTTAGATCATAGCAAAGTACATGAGGAACAGGAATTTGCCGGTGGACTTAAAATCAGCTGGGTAGCAGATGGCCGTCGTAATATCTGTCAGAAATGCTTTGTTGAGAAAGGATGTGTTTAAAATGTTTGAAATAAAAGGAAAAATCACAACAGCAATCTGCTACGCAAAAGTTGTAGAAGATGAGGCGATCGGGCAGATCCGGAGAATGTGTGATCATGATCTGACAAAGGGAAGCAAGGTACGGATCATGCCTGATGTCCATGCAGGAAAAGGCTGCACGATTGGGACGACCATGACAGTTACAGATAAGATTTGTCCGAATATTGTAGGAGTCGATATTGGTTGTGGAATGTATACTGTAAAGCTGCAGGATCAGGTGATCGATTTTGAAAAAATAGATGAAGCATGCCATTATGTTCCTTCTGGAATGAACGTATGGGAAGGAAGAATGGAGAGGTTTGATTTGACGCAGCTTAAATGTTATAGATCTTTGCGAGATGCAAAGCGATTGGAAAGATCGCTTGGAACACTGGGCGGAGGAAACCACTTTATAGAGGTTGATAAGGCAAAGGATGGTGTATATTATTTAGTCATTCATTCAGGAAGCCGGAATTTGGGAAAACAGGTGGCTGAGTTTTATCAACAGATGGCAATTGATCTGCATGCGGGAAAAGAAGAGTATTTCATAAAGCGAGATGAGATTATCCGTACATACAAAGAGCAGGGAAGAAGAGCAGAAATCCAGGAGGCATTGAAGCAGTTAAAACAGGATTATGAGACGCAGGATCTGGATGTGCCAGAAGATATCTGCTGGCTTTATGGACCATTTATGGATGATTACCTGCATGATATTGAAATCTGCCAGCGTTTTGCAAGAAGGAGCAGGGAGCGCATGGCGGAAATTATTATTGAAAGAACCAAAATGACGCAAGCAGAAGCTTTTCATACCATTCATAATTATATTGATGTCGATGAAATGATTCTTAGAAAGGGTGCAATTGCCGCACATGCCGGTGAAAAAGTATTAATACCGATTAATATGAGAGATGGTTCCATTCTTGCTGTTGGAAAAGGAAATGTGGAATGGAATAATTCAGCACCACATGGAGCCGGAAGGATCATGTCCAGAACAAAAGCGAAACAGTCCATTGATCTGGAGGAATACAAAGCATCTATGCAAGGTATTTATTCTACGTCAGTGAATGCAGATACATTAGATGAGGCACCCATGGCATATAAATCGCTTGCAGATATCATTGATGAGATAAGGGATTCTGTAGATATTATCGATATCATGAAACCGGTATATAATTTCAAAGCTTCAGATGGTGAGGCGCCTTGGAAAAAGAAGGGTGACACAAATGAGAGAAAAGATACAGGCTCAACTTCACAGAATTGAAGACGAGGAACATATAAAAATACTTTTAGCTGTTGAATCAGGAAGCCGGGCCTGGGGATTTGCATCCCCGGATAGTGACTATGATGTGCGGTTTGTTTATGTTAGAAGGACAGAGGATTATCTGAGACTGGAGATGGTTCGGGATGTGATTGAACTACCAATCAATGATGTTTTGGATATCAATGGCTGGGATTTGCAAAAGACATTAAAATTACTGTACAAGTCAAATCCAACATTATTTGAGTGGTTTTCTTCTCCGATCGTTTATAAGGAAACAGAATTTGCTGGCAAGTTTCGTGATTTGATGATTCATTTTTTTTCATCAAAGAAGACGTTGTATCATTATATTAGTATGGCCGAAGGGAATTATCGGGAATATCTTAAAGGCGATCTTGTCAGAGCAAAGAAATATTTCTACGTCCTGCGCCCGGTACTGGCATGCCAATGGATTTTGAATCAGGGTACGCCTCCACCTATGTTGTTTTCAGAGTTGATGAAAGCAGAACTGCCAGTAGAATTAATCGATGCAGTGAATCAATTGCTGGAATTAAAGATGAACTCGCCAGAGGTGAGGTTGATTCCAAAGATTCCAGAAATAAATGAATATCTTGATAAAGGTATTCTGGATATCAAAAGTGCAGTGAGATTATTGGACGATAACCATACACCAGGTTGGAAAGAGTTGAATCAACTGTTTTTACAAGAAATAAACCGAGCTAGGGCATAATGCAAAAATTTACGATTCCATAATCTGGTTCTGGAAGGTTAGCTTTGGACGTACCTTGCCGGACTTCATTTTCGATGGAGCCCGGCTTTTAGACCTGCACACTCAAATCCGCATCCTACGTGATTAGTACAGTTATTTACGAAAAGATGTGCTAGAAGCAGTATTTCTTGTGGCGGCAAAAAACACAATATTAAAGTTTGAATCTCATTGGCATTTTTGCCGATGGTATGGTATACTATGCAATAGATTAACGTGTTTTTTGATGGAATTTATAGTGGAGGATAATAGATGCGATATCTTTCTGTTGCTGAAATAGCAAAAAAATGGAATATGTCAGAGCGCAGTGTTAGAAATTACTGCGCCCAGGGGCGTGTGAACGGTGCGTTTCTTACCGGCAAGACATGGAACATTCCGGAAAGCGCAGAAAAACCGGAGCGCACCAACAAAAGAAAAGAAGAACCGATTACTTTGTTGGATATCCTGAAAGAACAGAAGGCAAGTAGATACTTCGGTGGGATCTACCATAAAACACAGATTGATTTGACCTATAATTCCAACCATATGGAAGGAAGCCGCCTGACCCACGATCAAACCAGATACATCTTTGAAACCAATACTATTGGCGTAGAAAAAGAAGTACTGAATGTGGATGACGTAATCGAAACAGCAAATCACTTCCGCTGCATTGACATGATTATTGATCATGCAAAAGCAGCTTTGACGGAGAAATTCATCAAAGAACTTCATTTAGTTTTGAAGAACGGTACCAGTGATTCCAGAAAAGATTGGTTTGCTGTTGGCAATTATAAGAAACTTCCTAATGAAGTCGGCGGCAGGGATACAGCCCTTCCGGAAGAAGTTGCCGATAAAATGAAGGTCTTGCTGACGGAATACAACGCCAAAGAAGAAAAGAACTTTGCGGATATTTTGGACTTTCATGTGAAGTTTGAGCGGATCCATCCGTTTCAGGATGGTAATGGGCGTGTGGGCAGGTTAATTATGTTTAAGGAGTGTCTGAAATACAATATCGTTCCGTTTATCATTGAGGACAATCTGAAGATGTTCTATTATCGTGGATTGAAGGAATGGGACAACGAAAAAGGCTATCTGACAGATACTTGCCTGACCGCGCAGGACAAGTATAAAGCGTATTTGGATTATTTTAGGATTATGTATTGAAATTGAACAAAACAATATGATGTATGGGGGTGAATACATGCTTATTTATGCAGGTACAAAAAGTGATTTTATGATTGATATAGAGCATGATAGTTTGGAAACAAAATTATATGAAAATATAAAATTAAAGATGAACCGAACGACGGGATTAAGTGAGCTGAACGCCTGGCGGAATTCATTAAAAGAAATGTATATTACATTGAATGATTCTGATATTCCAGAGGATGCAGGTGTGGCGATTGAATATAATATTCCCCAGACTTCAAAACGGGTAGATTTTCTTATTTCTGGTTATGGATTGAATGGAAAAGGAAATGTTGTCATTGTTGAATTGAAACAATGGGAAAAATTAACAGCTATAGATGGTCAGGATGCAATTGTCGAAACATATACGGGCGGTGCGAACCGAAGAGTTGTACATCCATGTTATCAAGCTTGGTCTTACGCAGCTTTAATCAGGGATTATAATGAATATGTTCAGGACAACGAAATCAGCCTTCATCCTTGTGCGTATCTTCATAATTATCCAAGAATAGAAAATAATCCATTGGATAAAGAACAATATCAGGATATTATGGAGGAGACGCCTGCATTTACTTATGGGCAAAGGGAAGCTTTTCGTACATTTATTAAAAAGCAAATTATAATGGGGGACAAAGAGGATACACTGCTGAAAATTGAACAGGGAAAAATTAAACCTTCTAAGCAACTTCAAGATGCACTTGCAAATATGCTTAAAGGGAATCAGGAATTTGTTATGTTGGATGAACAGAAGGTTGTATATGAAAGCATTCTTGATTATTCTTGTCAGTGTCAGAAAGATGGAAAGAAAAGAACAATTATTGTTGAAGGGGGTCCTGGAACCGGAAAAACAGTTGTTGCAATTAATCTACTGGCTGAACTCACAAATCGAATGCAATTTGTTCAATATGTTTCAAAAAATGCTGCACCGAGAACTGTTTATCAATTTAAATTAAAGGGACATATGAAAAAAAACAGTGTAGATAATCTCTTTAAAGGTTCTGGAAGTTATACAGAAGCACCAAGAAATTCAGTTGAAACATTACTGGCTGATGAAGCACATAGGCTAAATGAGAAATCCGGTATGTTCCAAAATATGGGAGAGAACCAGATAAAAGAAATTATTCATGCCGCTGTTTGTAGTGTGTTTTTTATTGATGAGAGTCAGAGGGTTACACTATCAGATATTGGGAGTGTAGCTGAAATAGAAAAGTGGGCAGATTTGGAAGAATCAGAAGTTGTTAAAATGCAACTTGTTTCTCAGTTCCGTTGTAATGGTTCTGATGGATACCTGGCATGGTTAGATCAGGCGTTGGAAATCCGCGAAACAGCAAATTATGATCTTGACGGAATTGATTATGATATTCGTATCTGTGATACGCCTGCAGAAATGGAGGCAATTGTGATTGAAAAGAACCGCGCCAGAAATAGAGCAAGAATTCTCGCGGGTTATTGTTGGGATTGGCCGAAGGCTACCAGAAACAATACAAATTTCCATGATATCGAAATTGGAGATTATTCCATAAGCTGGAATCTAAATGGTGGAGATGCTTTTGCAATCAGTGAAGGGTCAGTTCATGAAGCTGGATGTATTCATACATCGCAAGGACTAGAATTCGATTATACGGGTGTCATCATTGGTGATGATATGCGATTTGAAAACGGGAAAGTGATCACAGACTACACAAAACGTGCAAAGACCGATAATTCTTTGAAAGGAATAAAAACACTAGCGAAGAAAGACAAAGAAAAAGCAGATCAGGTTGCAGATGAAATCATAAAAAATACATACAGAACACTCATGACAAGAGGTATGAAGGGATGCTATGTATATTGCACGGATACAGCCTTGGCACAATATTTTAAGAAACTTTTAAAACAAAAATGATAAAGGGGTAAAATTTATGAAGGAAAAAACAATAGAGCGTATTCGCAAATTTACAGAAGAGCGGGATTGGGATCAATTTCATAGTCCGGCAAATCTTGCAAAATCGATTGTGATTGAGGCAGCAGAGTTGTTGGAGTGTTTCCAGTGGAGTGATACAGAGTATGATCTGCAGCATATAAAAGAAGAACTGGCAGATGTACTTGTTTATTCACAAAATCTTCTTGATAAATTGGAACTTGATGCAGATGAAATCGTGAATATGAAGATGAAACAGAATGAAGCAAAGTATCCGGTAGATAAAGCAAAAGGAAATGCGGCAAAATATACGGAGTTGTAGTTTTAGTAATTCCGGTTGCATCTGAAATTCCTATGGCATTTAAAGAAAAGAGATTTTTAAGAATAGGATCGTCAAAATGTAATATTAAGGATTACCCTAAGTGAGAAATTGAACTTTTCAAAATACTGGATGGAAGAACCGAAACGATGGAAACAGTACCG